>SKEB01000018.1_pt1 | contig 242198 bp, 221 predicted proteins | sample 4826561 | NCBI WGS metagenome assembly SKEB01 (sample SAMN11008820, study PRJNA524170) | human gut metagenome | biome: Human fecal sample; material: Feces; isolation source: fecal sample from pouch patient p17 | host: Homo sapiens | place: Israel: Tel-Aviv | collected 2016-03-29 | reverse complement strand
CGTAAGTCGTGAGCTGAAACGCAATGCGACAAAGAACGGCAAGTATGTCCGGGACAAGGCCGATGCCCTTTCCCAAGAACGCATGCACCGTGCTCCGGGCAACCGTTCCGTGAGCCGGTTGCTCCTCCGGCGCGTGCGTGAGCTCATCACCGGAGAGCAATGGTCCCCCAAGCAGATATCCGGCTACCCGGGCAAGGAGGGCGTGAAGATCTCCCACGAGACCATTTACAAGATGATCCGCAACGATGCGGGGGGGGCACTTGCCGCCAACTGCCGCCATAAGATGAAGTGTCACCACAGTCCCTCTCGCAGGCATGTAACCAAGGCTCCGGGTATAAGGAACAGGGTAAGCATACACAAACGTCCGAAGGAGGCAGACGGCAGGCGGTTCGGGGACTGGGAGACGGACCTGATTGTCGACAAGGACGGCAACGCCATCCTCACGATGATAGAACGCAGCACGAACTTCCTCATCATGGAGAAACTCAAGCATGGCAAGAAGGCCATGCCGCCGGCAAAGACCGTATGGAGGCTGCTCATGCCATACAAGGGAGAGTATCTCAAGACCATCACTACGGACAACGGAAGTGAGTTTGCCGAACATGAGTGGATGGCACGGAAGTTGGGACCGGATATCTATTTCACGGACGCATACTCTTCATGGCAGAAAGGGGCTGTAGAGAACACCAACATGTACATTCCAAATCGAAGTGCAACAAACAGCCACGTTTTTCATGGTCTCTAATCTATGAAAAACACCGCGGGTTTGCCCCGCGGCCGGGGCGCGTAGCCCCGAAGAGCGATACCGGCAATACAAAAAAAGGAGCCCCCCTTTTGTGGGACTCCCTAAGATTAATTATCTTTGTATTGTAATGTATAAACAATTAACCTCGGAGCAAAGGTCGCAAATTTTTGCCTTACTCCAAAGAAAAAGTCCAAGAAAAGAGATTGCCCATATTGTGGGCATCAGTCAATCCACGCTTTCCCGTGAATTAAAACGTAACGGCAATCCATCGGGCAAGTATGTCTGGTTCAAGGCACATGACAAGGCCATGGCGCGTAGGAAGCGTTCCACCTCCAATGCTGCGCTTGCCCCTGAGCTGGTATGGAGAATAAAACAAGCCATCATCGAGGAGCAATACTTGAGTTCGGGATAAGTTTAGCATGAAAAAAATTCCAACAGCCTTGATTTTTCCACATACACCGGCAGTGCCTCCGGCTTGTTCTCAAAGAAGCAGTATGCTGTAAGGGCAGAACACAAGTTCATGATAAAGTTGTGTATCGAGCGGTGTCTCGAGTGAACAAGGTTGGCCTTGTTCTTGAGCAGTTCGTTAATGCACTCGATGATGTATCTTTTCCTCAGCATGATCTTGTCCCACATAGGCATCAGTTTGTTCTTCATCTTAGCCTTGAGCCCATGAACGAGTTGGATACCTTGACCGAACAGGCTCTCGAAGAGTTCCTGCTTGATGTATCCTCTGTCGGCGAAGACCTTCCCAAACAAGACCTTTGCAAACACCGTCCATACCCTGCTATCAATACTCCTTGAAATTGCGATATGTGCCGAAATGATAGCATACTGGAATGGTCATAATCTCACTTTCGGAGAGGCTGCCCTTGCGGTTTCGGTAGCGTTTGCCGTCACTGTTATGGGACGGCAGACGCAGGTTTTTCGCAAATTCGGCACTCAAATTCTTATCAAACTCGTCGATTATACAGAAAATTTCTGTAATTTTGTCCTTGGTAATCATCGCTTAGTTGTTTTGTAAGTTATTGATTTACAACTATAAAGTTACAAAAAACAAGTGAGATTACCAACTTTTATAAGAACTTTCTTAACCCGAACTCACGTATTATATCGGTTATAACTCTATCTTTTTTAGGGTGTAAGAGTCCGGTTTTCATCCTTTACTGTCTTGTACTTTTGATAAAAAAGACAAAATTCTGCGTATGCCCATGAAGCCCAAATGGGGATGTATTTGAATAAAAGCGTGAGAATCTTGCCAGCAGCCTTTAAGAGACCGATGAGAATTAGCCCTGCCAGACACAACAATCCAAGAATGGCCTTGCCAACGTATTTCCCAATTAATCCCCCAATATAGACAGGCAATGATACTACTACAAACATAATATTCCTTTTTAGATTAAATGATGCGCTAATTTGCAATGTGATATATTCGTATATCAAATATATAAAATTATTTCATCATTTTGGATTGTTGCTTGTTTTTTCCTCTTGTTGAATAATTCTTGTTATCCTTTTACAGCCGTAGGCCCGAAGAATACTGGGAGGACATTCCCTTCTCAAAACGGTCGGAGAAGTAGGTGATTTCTCTTCTTGAAAGACCTGCATCCTGCGCCATCGCCTCCCAATACTTCATGTTCCGGGTTACGTCCATGATGATGCCCCTCGCGGTGGTATCGTCCAGCATGTAGAGTTCGTGGGCTTCGTACAGGCGGTTCAGGTCGCTGTCGTTAGAGTGAACGTCTATCAGCAGGGCCTGATAGAGGCTGTTGGTCGGGTTCATGTCGTAGGCAGGAGAAAACTCCCAGCCTCGCTTGCCCAGCAGGAAGGCATGGTTCCTGAAGTGGTCGTCAGCATTGCCTATGCAGATGTTGAAGGCTACTCTTCTATAAAGCTCTTCTAGGTCGGTCTCTATTCTTGTGCCGCCACCAGTTACGATGAAGTCCACCATGTCGAGGTAGCCCTTGCCGGTCTTCTCGCCGTCTCCGTCCGAGAAACCAAGCAGCGTGAGGGAGGATGCCATGTGAACTCTTCGGTTGTCGTCCGTCCTGTCAAACCGTCTTGACAGCAGGATGTCCTGACCGGTTCCAGCCGTGATTACCTCCGTCTGTGCGGCACTGATGCCACACTCCTTGGCCATCAGATGAGCAAAATGCTCCCAGCGAGACACGTTCAGCGTGTCTTTGACCGACGGAAACTTGGCAAGATAGAGGTGGCCTCCACGCTCCACGCAAGCCTTTGGACGTGCTCCACCCATCGAGGAACCGGGTTGGAAAAGACGCTGTACCCACTTTTCTTCGGGTGCCATGTGCCTGTAATCGCTCTTCTCTATCTCTCTGGCGGCTTGCAGCAGCTCGTCGATGTGAAGGACAGGTGGAACGGAATAGTCGGGCGTGGCACTGATATAGACACCTTCGGCAGATTCCTTGAAACGGAAACCGCCCATGCGAAGGGAATCTTCCACACCTTTAAGATAATCCCAGTCTGATAGTGCAGTCCTGCCCTTTGCCTTCTGTTCCTGTGCCGCGCGGAGGTCTATCAGCCGTCGCCCCCACCTGTCGGGCAGCGCGTCGGAGAAGCAGCCAAAGATGCGGTTGCCAACCGGGCTGTATTGGATGCCTGTGAACGGCTGCAGATCTCTGCCAAGGATAATGTCCGAATGGCGATTCAGCCAGTTTTTGTCGAACTCAAATGAGAACACGTCAGACCCTCGCAGGGACTCATGCTCCAGCGTGCCGATTTTCTCTTCTTTTTCCAGCCAGTCGAAACCGGCCATCACATCCAGTTTTTCCATTTCCTATTTCTTTGATGCCCTTTTCCTGTTCTTCATCTCCATATCCTGCACCATGTGGCCGAGGATGTCGTCCTTGGCAAGACCGAGGATATCGTCTTCGAGTTGCAGGGCGTTCAACACTCTCACCACCACGCCAAGGGAAACGGCAGACGACCCTTTTTCCAGTCGGGAAAGCGTCAGACGACTGCATTGCGCACGCTGTGCCACCTGATCCATCGTCAGGTTTCTGCGAAGTCTCGCGAGGCGGAACTGTTCTCCCACGATGTCCAGCTTTTGCTGCAAACCACGGGTCATCCAGCTTGATTTGCTAAATTTCGTCATAATGTATCTTTTACTCTGCAAAGATACAAAATAATGTGTAATAAATAATACTTTATGGCTCTTTTTACAATAAATCAATTGTATCAGACAGCTTTTGCAGGTAATTCTTCTTTATGTTGCTCAAATCCCTGTCTATTTCCTCCCTTATCATTTCCATCTTGGCCTTGACAACGGTATTGAGCGAGAAGGACTTGGTATAGCGGTCTGCGTCGGCAAGGTTAAAATCCTTTGCCAGCAGGAAGTTCATGGAAATGTAGTTGGAATAGAAGAGGAGCAACTGGATGAACGAGTCGGAGTTCACTGCCTTGTCATGCTCTATCTTGGAAATTGTTATGACTGGCAGGTTGGTAGCTTCCGCTACCTGCAACTGCGTCATTATAAGGTATTGGCGGACGCTTTTCAGCCGTTTGCCTATTTTCTCTTGCGGTGTCTCTTTCATAGCGTATCTCATAAGTTTCCCTTACAGGCGAACCTCCTTCCCCTTTTGCAGAAGCTCGGCAATCATGGCCTCGATGTCAGACTCTATGACGTTGAAGTTACGGCTTAGGATGACCTCCATGTTTTGGTCATCGCCGAAATCATACAAAGCCGGTATCTCCTCGTATTTTTCCTCCTCGGCACTTATCTTCTTCATGTCGAAATTGGTCTTGCAGAAATACTTGGATGTCTTGAACTCGTCTGAACTCTCGAGCTCAAAGGTATTCATTGCACCATTGGGTGTGGGTGTAAAGTCACGGGCAACCTGACCTGCCAGCCAGCCTGTGGCCATGTCGGCAATCTTGGCTGCAGGGACAAGGTTGTCCATACTCTCGGATATGGAGGTGGAAACCTTCTGGTCGTTAATGGATATGGACTTGCTGGTTTGCTTGACCTTGCCAAATACGTCATTCTGCGCCCATTCCAGCGTTTCCTTGTTGCGGGCTGCTCCCATGAAGACGTTGCCACATGTGGACAATATTTTCTCCATGCCGTTCTTTCCATAGTCGGCTTCGAGCTGCGGAAGTTCCTGAAAGCCCAGCGTGACAGACACCCTGTTGCTTCTTGCCGTGCCTATCAGTCGGTCAATCTTGTGGAAGTAGAGAGTAGGCAGCTCATCGACGATAAGGCTGCAAGGATAGTTGCCCTTGCTGTTGAATTTCATGACAAGACGGTTCAAGATGAGTGCGTTGAGCGAGCCGATTACCTGCTCCTTCTCCGGGTCATTGGCAATAACAAGGTAGCTTGGATGATCGCGGTCTGATATTTTGAGGTCAAAATCATCACCGGTGAAGACCCAATAAGCCTCCTGTGTGGCCAGTCGCCCAGCGGCCACGCGGAGTGTTCCAACCATACCTTCCAGCTGATCCATGGCCTTGTTCTTGAAAGCGGACTCAAACGGAGCCATAAGTGGCTTGATAGTGCGGTCGCTCATCAGGATAGAGAACACGTCATTGTAAGGCTTGTTGAGAAACTGGAGTACGTGTGCCATGTCGGAGAACTCACCTGTAATGGTGTCGGGAGTTACCTTGTTTCCCTTGTTGTCCTCATACCATGTTTCCAAGATGTTGACCAGGCATCTGTCGGAATCCACATAAGAGAAACCGTCCAGTTCTACAAACATGCCGTTACTGTCCAAGGACATGTTAACCATATCTTCGTTGTTGAAGTCAAGAACAACTTCGCCTTTGGCATTGACCGCACTTTCAAGATATAAGTGCAATTTTCAGTGTGGTATAGCTTAATAATCTATACCTGAAAACACCGAGGGGTTTGGGGGCGAGTAGCCCCCTGATACGGAAAGATCAATGAGCAATACTATAAAAAGAAGAAAGGAGAGCAAAGTCTCCCAAAAATCAATTTGGCTTATATGACAAAAGTGTGCTTATTTTAGAGACGTTTTCTTTTACACCGCAAAAGAGTCGATTCTTTATAACTCTTTGATTATAAGCACTTATAAAATTGAAAAAAGGAAAAGGGTTACGATTTGGTTACTACTCAAATTCCCCGGACTTCCTTGATTTGCTGTCGTTTCAAACAACTCTTGTTATTGATGCAAAGATAACTAAAATGCGCTGTCCGACCAAAGAAAAACTTATTTTTTCTTATCGGGCAGACTTTTCTGCTGTCATTTCGATGGTTTAATTGTCTTGCTGAAATCCTTCTCATCTTCGGCAGAAACAAGTTATGCCCTCTCTTCGTAAACTTCGCTATCGGGCATAACACATTCCTGCCTTTCATGACCGACGAAAAGAGACAGGGAGCTGCCTGTCGAAAAGGATTTCGGCAAATCTGCTCCCTGCCACATTTCTGTGTATCGATCATACTTTCTAAGGTATGGATTTCAGCAAGACAATTTTTCAGATTTTTCTTTTTCGATGTTTTTCCTTTCTTGGAAGCGGTTGTAAAAGCCGCATTGTTTGTCGTCTAAGAAGTCGGAGCTATTCAGGTGGTGATGAATCTCACCCCTATCTCCGACACCTCCGACTTGTCTGACAAAGACGTAGGAAAAGTACACGCCTGCCTATTGCAGCAAGTCCGAAGGCAGACTTCATACCTTTCCTTATTCCGTTTTTGTCTTCTTAGGTGGCTTTTACACGCCCGCTTTATTAACACATACCTCCACTTATCTGATTGTGTGGCATGCAATCAGATTTTTTACTTTTCATCCGAATCTGTCTCTTTTCCGTTTACCTCCATTTCGATGCGGTCTTCACCGTATCGCATCCGTTGGTCGTCCCCGTTCAGGCGCAAAGGTAATTCCGGGATGCTACGCTGCTGCAAGGTCGGTGCCTTCGGTTTTGGAGAAAATCTCCACGCCTACGCTCCACTGTGTTTTGCTCCGGGTAGTATTTTCCCTCAAAAACCTTGCATTCGCTCATCCCTACCTTTGTGAGGCACCTGAAACGAAAACGACCGATGCGACAGGAAGACGCATTAAAAAAAATGTCGGATAAACGAGAGACAGATAAGCAGTGAAACTCAACTCCCTCAAGCTCTTGGATCCGCATTAAACATTAAAAACTCAAATAAAATGGAAAAGTCAATCAACATTCACCGAGCCTTGCGCACAACCCTCCGCCTGCTGCTCACAAGCATTCTAAGCATCGTCTTTTGGGCGGTCGGTATGATAGTCGGTTTGCTTGCGGAAATCATCGCAGGTGTGCTCCGCACCCTTTGGGCAATAGTCCTCTACGTGCTCACCCTCGTCAGTATTCTCGCCCTTATTCTTTGGATATTCACCCTATAACATAATTCAAGATGAAAACAAGACACAGCAAGACACCCAGCCAGCAATGCCGATACTACGAAGTGAACGACATCTTCGAGTATATGTATGAAACCTACATCAACGGCAACTATTCGCAACTGAAAACATTGTACAAGGAGTTGCGCAGAGAAGCAAGAAAAGAGTTTATCGCATTCTGCTTTGAAATGGTCAGTCCCCAACACAGAATGCAAATTATCCAAGCTATCGTTTAATTAAAATCATACGACAATGAGAATAGAAACAAAAACATACGAGGTGTATCAGTTCCACGAACTGACAAAGGAAGCACAAGTTAAGGCACACCGCCATTGGGTAGAACATTTCGACTATATTTGGAGTAAAGAGAACAGAAACACCTTGCAAGCCTTTGAGCAGGTTTTCAAAATCAAAGTAGAAAAATGGTCATACGACAGTTGCACCTACAACTATCGTTTTACCTCTCATTATAGCGAGGAAGAAGACAATTTGAAAGGAATAAGGCTTCTCAAATACCTTGTCAATAACCATTGGAACGATTTGTATATCTCCAAGACCTATTGGGGCAAAAACTATAAGAAGAAACGCAAGAGCCGTGTATTCGTCACCAATGATTGCGTACTGACAGGCTACTACATAGACTATGATATTTTGAAGCCCATATACGACTTTTTGAAATCTCCCGACAACACCACGCTGTGCGAACTTATAGACAAGTGCTTGGATGGCTTTTTCAAAACTTGCAGGGACGATATGGAATACCAACTCAGCGAGGAAGCCTTTGCAGAGAGTTGCGAAGCCAACAACTACGAATTTCTATCCAATGGAACATTATTCAATTAAAAACAGCATACGACAATGAAAGCAACCGACCATTTCAAACGAACCATTCAAGCCTATTTGGACAATAGGGCAGCCGAAGACGAACTTTTTGCAGTAAGCTACCGCAAGGAGGGCAAGAACATCGACGACTGCATTACCTATATCCTCAACTATGTGAAGAACAGCGGATGTGCAGGCTTTTCAGACGGGGAGATATATTCGCAGGCAGTGCATTATTTTGACGAGGATAATATCGACATCGGCAAGCCCCTTAATTGCCACATTGCAGTAAATCACGTGGTACAGCTCACAGACGAGGAAAAGGCGGAAGCACGCAGGCAAGCCATTGAGCAGTACCAACGCGAGCAGTTTGCCAAGATGCGCAGCCACAGCGAGCGAACCAAGAAAATGGAAAATAAGGTCGTACAACCTTCACTATTTGATTTTTAACCCTTAGACAATATCGCAATATGGAAGCAATGGACTTGAACGAAGCACGGATTTACGTAGGCACTTATGCCAAGTACAACAACGGCACTTTGCAGGGCGAGTGGGTAAGCCTTTCGGATTTTTATGATTTGGACGGCTTTCTGGAGTATTGTGCCGAGATACACGAAGACGAGGAAGAACCCGAATATATGTTCCAAGATTGGGAGAACATTCCCGATAGTCTGATAGACGAGAGCAATTTGGAAGAAAATTTCTTTGAACTTCGAGACGAGTTGGACAGACTGAACGACACGGAGAAAGAAGCCTTTTGGACATGGGCGGAGGGCAATAACATCAAACTCACACAAGACGCTTACGACCTTGTGAAGTCTTTCCAATCCGCCTATATCGGCAGTTATGCAAGCAAGGAGGAATTTGCGGAAGAACTTGTGAGAATGGAAAACGACTTGTCCGATTTTGCATTGAGCTACTTCGATTTTTCAAAATATGCCGACGACCTTTTCGACACGGACTATTGGTATAAGAACGGCTATGTATTTCGTAACGAATAAAGCAAGGAGGAAAGAGTATGAAACCGAGAAACAGATTTGAAAAGGCAGTACTTACCGAAAGCAAGCATTTGCGCCCCATTACCAAGACACAAAGCAAGTGGGCATTCCATGAGTGCATCGGCCACTTTGCCTACCGATTACCCAAAGGTCGCACCACTTGTATGGACTGCGGACATAGTTGGCTGATGGAAAAGCCTGCCCAAACTTGCACCTGCCCCCATTGTGGGGCAAGGTTGCAGGTTGAGGAAACCTACGGGCGCAAATTACAGCAGAAGCAATACTTCACTATCCTCACTACCTGCGGAACATACCAAGTGTTGCGTATGTTCCTGATAGTAGTGGGCATGGAGAAAGGTTGTAAGGCGAAATATGAGACAATCGAAATCGGTCAGTATTGGTGGAACGGGCAAGGGAGAAAGGTTGTGATAGCCGTTCAACGCATATTGGGGCATTACGTGGACACGTTCTCTTTCTATTCGCCAATGGCAGTGCGAAACGACAACGAAGCCTACCGTTACGTGGCTTGTGCACCCATATACCCCAAGTTCAAGGTAACGGACACACTCCGCAGGAACGGCTTTAAGGACGATTTTCACCAAATCGCACCTATTGCCCTTATCCCGGCACTACTCACCGACAGCCGTGTGGAAACCCTCATCAAGGCAGGACGCATAGACCATTTGCGCTATTTTCTCAACAACGCAAGGGCATTTGAAGCCTATTGGCAGTCGTATAAGATTGCCGTTCGTAACGGGTATGAGATAAAAGACATTTCCTTGTGGTGCGATTATGTGGATATGCTTCGCTATTTGGGCAAGGACGTTCACAGTCCGAAGTACCTTTGTGCCAAAGACCTTAAAGCCGAGCACGACCGCATAGAAGCCCAAATACGCAGGAAAAGAGAAAAAGAAGAAATCGAGAGAAAATGGCAAAAGGCAATCGAAGATGAAAAGTGTTTCCGAGAACTCAAATCCAAATTCTTCGGTATCCATTTCACGGACGGTACAATCCTAGTCCACGTATTGGAGAGTGTGCAGGAACATTTGGAAGAAGGGGCAGCTATGCATCATTGTGTGTTTTCAAATAGATACTACCTCAAAGAAGACTCCCTTATCCTTTCGGCAACCATTGAGGGCAGGCGGATAGAGACTATCGAAGTATCGCTGCAAACCTTAAAAGTGTTGCAAAGTCGTGGCGCGTGCAACAAGAATACGGAGTACCACGAGCAGATAGTAAATCTTGTGAATGCCAACAGCAAGCTTATACGCCAAAGAATGAGGGCAACAGCATAAAGAAAAATATAAACCACCAAATTATCACAGCAATGAAAGTAGAAATAGAGAGCATCGTATGCAACTGGGCAGACGAGATACCTTACATACTCGTAAGGGTTATCAATGCGATAACCCTATCTGCCAATAAAGAGGAGTTAAGAACAGCCATTAAACAGATAGCCGAAGAAACGGAACTCGACAAGTTCTTTGCCTATGGATATGGTAAACATCATTTTTGGCTAACACATCGCAGGTTGTCGAATGGTGAGCCAATGGAGCATAGATTATTAATGGCAAAGTTTTAGGTGTATGAAGAAGAAACGGATTTACAGAGTACGAACGCAATATATTTTCGAGGGTGTATTTGAAGTCCTTGCCGATAGTAAAGAAAATGCACGGCAGAAAGTCCTGCAAGATTGTGGGTTGGTAATGGGCGGAAGCATTCACAGCACCTTGCCCGATGAAGAAATAAACTGGGCTTTTTCTACCCACCCCGAAGTAAAGGCCACGCGAGTAACCATTCAAAAGGAGTAAACAACAGCGAATTTAACAGGCGGCACATTCGCCGCTTGCTCCTTTCTTTCGTGAGCAGAAAAAAGGCGGAAAAGAAAGGAGCAAAGAAACCATAAGTCTTCATTCTGCGAATGGCAGAAAGCAACACGAAGAAAAATAGCACACAAAAACTCCCCCTATCGGTATTTTATACTGTTGGAGGGAGTTTTATTGGAGTATTTAGAATTTTACTCATGGGATATAAAACAGAGCGAACTCCACGCGCCGCCGTTTGAGCAATCCGGGCAATACTCTACCTTTATAGCGACAGAAAGAGAGGTATTCGGGCAGGATGTTTCTGTCGCCCCGTTCGAGTTTCCGTATCAGCCGGCTTTTGGGACGATTTCTGCCACCGAGCAGTGTGCCCGTGCCTACATTGTAGGAGAGTACGGTCAGGAGCAGAGCATCCTTGCCGAAGCGGCGAAAGAGGGCGTAGCGGCTGAGCAGGTCGGCACGCAGGAGTGAGTCCGCCTGCCGTTCGGTCATACTTGCCGTAAACTGCTCTCCTTTCAGCAGTCGGTGACCGTAACCGACATACGGATACCGACCGCGCCCATGCCAACCCTCGAAGAATTTCACGCAGCGCACAGCACGTTCGAAGCGTGAAAGCGGTTGACGTGGCTGTGCAGGCAAGGAAAGAGGAGTGAGTACAAGCAGACACAAGCAAAATATCCGCCTAACGCCTGCCGCCAAAATGCCTCTCATCCTCTCTTGATGAATTGCCCTGCCCGCCACTCTCGTCCTTTTTCGTGTCGTTGTTGAAACTAAGTTCCAGCTCCTGTGCCTGTCCGTCGGAACTCTCCACCGTTACCGTGAGCTTCTGCGCATCGGTGGTGGCGGAGGTGTAATAGAGTCTGAACTCCTCCTTATTGAGTGGATAACGGTCGTTAGGCTTGAATACCGTGCCGTCATCCATACGCAGTACGCCTGCACCATCATATTGGAAATACCTGATACTGTAGCGCGTGTTGGCAAACCGCCCCTGCCGTACGAGCATGCAGCGTATCTCCACGGTCTGCCCTTTTGCCACTCTGCCCGGTATAGGCATCGTCTCTAACTTGAACGGGTATGCCGTCTGAATATACAGCTCATTATCACAAGCAGATAGACAAAACACGGCGAGGGCAAGCACTCCCATTACCCAAATTATATTAAAAATTTTCTTTCTCATTTGTTCGTTATTTTTTATCGTTATACATTCATTCCTGCCCGCCAAGAGAGCAGGTACTCATTCAAATCCTTGTGGCCGGCATACAGAGAGGAACAGTCAACGACTTTGTCCCCCAAGTTTACCCTCAACCTATCAAAAGTCCTTCGCCCTGCATTATCGTTGTCGAGATAGCATTCTATTCTCTGATAGTCGCCAAGCACTTGCAAAGCTTTCTCCACGTTGGAAACGGAATTAAGCATAAGCCTGTCCGAAGCGATGATGCCGAGTTGCATGGCCGAGAGGTAATCCATGAAACCCTCGAATACGGCACACACGTCTGCACCATTACATTTCAAAGAAATGTCCTTCGGCGGTATGCACCCCTTGAAGAAGCGGTTACGCAGTTCCATCCCTCCGCTCCTGTTGCGGAAGCCGATGGCATAGTACCGTTTTCCATGTACACGATACCTTATCTCCTCGCAGTTGGGGATGGCAACATAAGCATCGATGCCCCGTTCTTCCAGATAGCCCAGCAATTTGCTGTCCTGCAAGGAACGCACCCAAATATCCTCAAAGGCAGGCTCTCTTTCTTTATTCCTTGTCGATTGCGTCATAACGGGAAGCGGACACGCACCGCTCTTTGCGATAAAAGCCGCCCGCAAAAGAAAATCCTCACTCCCGATGAAAGCTCCTGCCAAATCGAAGATGTCGCCACCCTTGCCGATGCCAAAGTCGAACCAGACATTCTTGGCGATGTCGACCTTGAAGGAGGGCGTCCGCTCCGTGCGGTACGGAGCGGAATACCACAAGACCTGTCCTCGCTGCTTAGCCGGACGACCCCCCATTGCGTTCAGGAAGTCCGCAACGGGGATTTCTCTCATTCGTCGTGCGTCCATCGTCAAGTCCATCATGATTTTCAGTCCGACACCGTACTGCGCATGGAAATGTCCTATAGAACCTCCCCATAGACAACGTTCCCTGCCGTAGAGCAGCAACACCAATCTGTCCGTCAGATAGGTCTCCGCCTGCAAGGTGATTGCCCCACCATAAACAAAACCGTCTTTATTGCGTATCGTAGAGCCGTCGAAGAGCAGTTTCTTGCCGCCATTGACCGTCTCATAGCCTGCCAAGGCGGAAATACCCACCGACAGGAAAAAGGTCTTGCTTCCGTCCGAAAGCATGTCACAAAAGAAACCTCCCTCAACCGTGAACTGCCCCACGGGAATGCGGCTTTCACGATAAGGATGGTATCTGCGGAGATATTCCGCCCCAAGCACCCATTGATGTCCGCCTTTGGTGTAGGTGGCAAGCGAAGCCCCGAACGAATAGCCCGTTTCATTCTTTGAGGAGGGAGAATAAAAACCGTCTGCCATGCCAGCCGTGAGGCGTATGCCTTTCATTCCGGGCAGACAGCGTTGGGCGTGCGCCTGCCCCCGAAAAAGGGCAAGCGACACGACAAAGAGGAAAAATGTGAGCTTTCTCATGTCATTTCACTTCAAGTTCGCTGATTTCCCTTGCACGCACAAGGTCTTCATTCTCGATGACGAACGATTGATGCCTGCCACCGTTCTTTTCGCAAAGCTCCACGACAAGTTGCTTGCCGTCGGGGATGGTGAACTTCGACATGGCAAAGACCGTGCGCTCACTCTTGCCGCCCGGCACGCAGGTAACATAGTTCTGTGCCCGCAGCGGAAGCACGACCTGTTCCTGCACGGCCGTGCGCTTGGCCACCTTCTTGTCCACGATTTTCCACGTCATGTAATCCACGTCGAAAGGAATGTGGCTTTGGTTCCTGATTTCGGTGTGGAAATAAATCAGTCCGCCGTGCGTATAGATGCCCTTGAGCAGGTATTGCACGCCGAAACGCTTGCAGCCGATGTGCTTGACTGTTCGTCTGTCCTGCCTGTAAATGGACTTCATGATGAGCCGCACGAGCATCGGGCTCTCGCTGCCCAGTTCGTTAAGGTACACCTCCTGCGCATTGTTCGGACGGTTCGCACTTTCACCGTCGTGAATGATGTCCGTCATCTCCACATTGAGCAGCAGCGGCTCGTCGGCATAGCGCACGTTGAAAGTGTAGAAGCAGCCATCTTCAGTGATGACGCTCATGTTCGTCTCCCCCTGAAAGCCCTTGACGGTAGATTTTACGCGGATGACATTCTCCGCTCCGTCCGCCTTACCGGCGATGAGGTTGGGCGAGCCGAGGTCTACGTAGCGCACTTCTGCGGGAAAAAGGATGTGCACCGTTTTCCCGTAGGTCACTTCCAACCCGTGGGGCGGTATCATCCGTTCGAAGGTCAGCTGCCGCGTCAGCCCGTCATACGGTGCCGCGGCGGCAACGCCCACCGGTTTTACCTGTTTAATACCCTGTTGCTGTGCATTCGCACATGCCACGCCCATAAAGAGGGCGAGGACAAATAACATTTTCTTCATTTTACTGTTGGATTTAGTTGGTAATAAAAACATTGTCGATTAATCTTTCTTTTGAAAAAGCAACACGCGGTAGCCCGCCTTGAGATGCACCTTGACGGCGCGCACCTTTTTGGCGAAGTACTGCGACGTGCCTTGCAGGAGTCCCTTGCCCAAGTCTGCGGCGAGCTGCGCCCCCGCATCGGTAGAGATGTTCATGCTGCTACCCGCGGCGGTGCCCATGTTGGCTGCAATCTCCTTGGCAGCACTGCGCTCCATCGAGTTGGGAATAAAGATGCCTTCCTGCCCGTCGGTGTCGTAGACCGAGAGAGCGGTGGGGATGAGTGTACCGCCGTATTCGAGCGTCTCGATGACGATGGTGAGCCGTTCGCCCTGTATCTTGGCCGCACCCGTTATAAGGGCGTTCTTCGGCAGGATACGTTCGCCGGCCGCCATCGGTTCCGAGAGCCGTAGGCGCACCGCCTGTCCGTCGCTGACGGTCTGGTTGCCGTAGACGGTGGCGGCGATGGTGTTCTTCTCCGCCGCAGCCTGCACACCTACTGCCGTCTGAAAGCCGTAGTTACGCGCTTGGGAGTGGGCAGTAATAAAAGCTTCGTCCGTCATAGGCTGCCCGAGCGCAGAGACCACCTGCCGTACTACCCGCTTGACGGGTGTCACCACGGCTTTCTTGTGTACGCCTGCCGAGGTAGCCGCTTGCAGCGTGTCGCCCGTGGCAGCCTTGCCGAAAGGCGCAGAGCCACTTGCAGCGGGCATGTACTTCGCCGCCAGCCGGTAGGACTTTTCCAAGAGCGCCTCCTGCTCGTCCATCGCAGAGGAACGGCTGCTTTGCGTATTCAGACGCTCTTCCAATTCGTGCAGGCGGACTTTGAGTTCTTCCTTTTCCGTGTCCTGCCTCGGTTGCTCGCGCTCGTAAAAGCCGCCCAGCGTGGTGTTGAGGTCACGGTAGGCACCTAATGAAGAACGCACGGAGGAAGTGCCGCCCTGTGCGTTGTCCTGCGGAGAGGGTTGACTGCCCGTGCTGAAATCATCGATGGCGGCATGGGCTGTGCTCGTATTATCCGAGGAAAAGAGCGAGCCGAGGTCTTGCAGGTCTCGGTTGCGCTGTTGCTGACGTTGCTCCATCTCTGCCACCTCGTAGGCTTTCCGCTTGTCGGCGATGATGCCCGTGCTGTCGGCGGCGGGCATCTCTACGTTAAAACCCTTGCCCGCATCTTCCTTTGCCTTGTCGGCGGACGAGGGCGCGAAGATGAGCCACATCGAGCCAGCGAAGAGCAGCACCATGAGCGGATAGACGAGCAGTTTCATCCTCCGCTGCCGCTCGGCTTCGGTGAGCGGCCGTTTCTGTTTTTCTTTACTTGTCTGTGTCATTATCGTTTTTGTTTGAACGTTTGAATATGTTTGATTTCCATGTGCTCGCCGCCACCATGCAGCAGACCATAGACTGATTTGCCGACGGTATAGAGCGAGAGCAGGGCGAAGAGGACGAGCATCGTCAGGACGATGCGCCGCCGCGTCCGCTCGGACAGGCTGTCGTGGTAAGCCCACAACCGCCGTAAAGCGCGTTTGCGGAAGTCGTAGACTTTCCACAATGCCCGCCATAGTGCCTTGCTGGTCTTTTTCCTTTTCATCGTTTCACGGTTTGAAGGTCCTTGTTTTCGAGAATATTAAAACCCTCGATAGTAAAGCCGTTGGGATTGTCGTCCGAGCGGGCGGCATTCAGGAGGCGGCACTCCGTCTTGAGACTCCGTCGGGTGACGTTGCTCTGCCGGATGATAAGCTGTGTGGCATAGGTCACGGCGCGGTAGGGATAGGCGTCGAAGCTGCACACCACGCTGTCCACCCGGAGCGTCTGGTTGATGCCGCCCGCGATGATGCGGTTGTAATAGCCCTTTTCGGCAAAGTCGGCATAGCAGTCGTAGGCACTCTTGTCTGCCAAGAGCAGGGCGCGGCGGACATTGTGTTCGATGGCGCTCTTGTCCGGCGAGAGGGTGAAGAAGAGTTCGTGGAAACGCCGCACATGCTCCCGCGCTTCGGCGGGGCGGTTCTGCGACAAGTCCTGCGAGAGGGCGAGCATCAGGCTCTTGCCCCCGTCCAATACGTAAATCTTCTCGCGCTGCCGCTCGGCAAACCGGTAGGAGCTCCACAGCGTGTAGCCCACGATGGCCGTGCACAGGCAGAGGAAGATGATGCCGAACAGGCGTATCTGCCTGAACGAGCTTTCGATGTTCTTTAGAGATTTGAATTCCATTGTTCTATTCGTTTCTATCTTTTCTGTTTTACGATTTCATGCGCTGGTAAGCGGACTTGATGAGGTGTCCCGCACGCCCGGCGGCGTTGCCCGCAACAGCTCCCGCTGCACCTGCCGCACGCTTACCGGCAAGGCTTGCCATGTTGTTGATGCTGCGGTTGTAGCTGCCCATGCCGCCCGCCTGAATGATCCAACCCGAGACGGTGGGGATGGTGAAGTAGCCCACGATGCCGATGACGAGGAAGACGATGTACACCCCGTTGCTCGCGTCGATGGAGAAGGCGGGGTTGTTCTGCAACTCGGTGATGTCGTTCTGCAGCATCAGTATCTGTATCCGAGCAAGGATGGTGCTGAACAGGTCGGACACGGGCAGCCAGAGGTACACCTGCACATAGCGGCAGACCCACTGCGTGAGCGTGGACTGAAAGCCGTCCCACACGGAGATGGCGAAGGCAATAGGCCCGAGTATCGCCAACACGACGAGGAAGAACGTGCGCAGGGTGTCGATGATGAGGGCGGCGGCCTCGAAGAGCAGCTCCATGATGCTGCGGAAGAAGTCGCGCACTTTCTTTTCGAGGTTGTAGGCACCCCGTTCGAGGTACATCCCTGTCATCGTCGCCAAGTCGGCGGGCGAGAAGCCCAGCTCCTCGATCTGCTTGTCGAACGCCTCGTCGCTCACCAAGTAGGCGGTTTCGGGGTTGCGCGCCATCGCCTCATACTCCAACTTGTCTTTCTGCTCGCGGTACTTCTTCATGTCGAAGGTCTGCTCCTGCAACATCCCGTTGGTACCCTTGACGATGGGACTCATCACGCCGTTAAGCGTGCCGAGCACCACCGTGGGGAAGAACATGATGCACAGCCCGATGACAAAGGGGCGCAGCATCGGGAAAACGTCGATGGGCTCGGCACGGGCGAGCGACTGCCACACGCGGTAAGCCACGTAGAAGAGCGCACCCAGACCGGCGATGCCCTTCGCCACGCCCGCCATGTCGGCGCACAGCGGCATCATCTCCTCGTAGAGCGAACGGAGGATTTCGTGAAGGTTGTCGAAGTTCATGGCCTACCAGTATCTTTGGTTCGCATTGCCGTAGAGTGCCATCACGCGGTCGAGGTCGTTCCTCTTCTTGGCGCGCAGATAGCTCACGGAGATGTTCTTATTGGTGTAGTAATTCACGAGGTTGCGGTAGTTCTTCATCCGCATGTAACAGCGGTCTACCACGTCCATTCTGTCCTTGTCGGTCATCGAGAGCGTGGTGATGTTCACCACCTGCTTGAGTTCCTTGAGCACGTCGTTGCTCTCTTCTAGGAGCTTGGTGTAGCCGAAGGCGATGGCGCTGAGTTCGGCGGGCGAGAAGTTGCTGTCGTGCAGCATCCGGCGGTAGCTGTTCACGTAGACGTCGGTAATCTCGCCCACCATGAGAATGGTCTTGCGCACCTTCTGGGCGTCCTTGATAAGGTTGTTCACTGATTTGAGGGCGTCGTAGTATTTCTTGCCCTGCTCGTAAATCTTCACGGTCTCCCGAAAGTTCTTGACCATGTTCTGTGCCGTGGTCGTGGTCTGTGCGATGTTCTTCCCGGCGTTGATGATGCTCTGCGCGATGTTGGAGGGGTCGATGACCGCCCACTGCGCGCTTGTCCTGCCCGCAAAGAGCAGGCAAAGGGCGATGATGGTAAATACTCTTGTTTTCATTTCTTTGTTGATGTTGATGTGAATACTAAATGTGCTGTCTCTTGACTAAGATAAGGATGTGTCAGTCTCGCATACGTGGACAAAGCAGCTTATACGCGTTTGTATAACCGGTTATACAGGCTTGTATAATTACTTATACAGACTTGTACAGCTCATTATACACGTTTGTATAATTCATTGGACACGTCTGTCTAATTATTTTTCCACGTTTGGCTAAACCGATACATCCAATGCTATGTTCGACGGGATTAACCGCTCCGTGCCGCCCGCCTTCGCTCGGCCAGCTCCCGGATAGCTTTCTCGATGTCGCCGCCATACTGCTCCGCCAGTGCGCGTACCTCCACCTTCTCGGTTTCCTCGGTGGTGTAGGCGAGGTATTCCTCGGGACTTACCTCCGTGGCGTAGACGGCACTCTGCACGCCGCCAAGCCCGATCCACACCTCCTTGTAGAGCCGCCCCGGGTGGTTGGCCATGTTGATGGAGAGAATCTGACTGCGTTCCTTGTCGGTGAGCCCCAAGAGCGCCTGTATCTGGTCGAACTTGTTCATGTACTTGCGCTGGTCGAGCAGTATCTTGCAGTCGGAGTTGTTGATGATGCTCTCCTTGACCACGGGCGAGGAGATGATGTCGTCCACCTCCTGCGTCACCACGATGGCTTCGCCGAAGTATTTTCTCACCGTCTTATACATGTAGCGCAGGTATTCGGCCATGTTTGCCGAGGAGAGCGCCTTCCACGCCTCTTCCACGATGAGCTGCTTGCGCACGCCCTTGAGCCGCCGCATCTTGCCTATGAACGCCTCCATGATGATGATGGTCACCACGGGGAAGAGTTCGCGGTTCTCCTTGATGCTGTCGATTTCGAAGACGATGAAACGCTTGGAGAGCAGGTCGATGTTCTCTGCCGAATTGAGCAGGAAGTCGTAACGTCCGCCGCGGTAGTACTGCCGGAGCGTGGTGAGGAAGTTGTCGATGTTGAAGTCGGACTTCTCCACCTTGATGTCGCGTGCCTCCAGCTCCTGCCGGTAGGTGCCTTTCATGTACTCGTAAAAGGTGTTGAAGCAGGGCGTGACGCTCCTGTCGGCGCGAATCAGCTCCACATAGGCGGACACGGCACTGCCCAGTTCGGCGGACTCTGTCTTGGAGACTTCCTGACTTTCGCTCTTCCACAGCGTGAGCAGTAGCGTCTTGATACTGTCCTTCTTCTCCACGTCGAAGACGTAGTCATCGGTGTAGAAGGGGTTGAACGAGATGGGCTTCTCTTCCGTGTAGGTGAAGTAGACGCCGTCCGCCCCGCCTGTTTTGCGCCGTATCATCTCGCAGAGCCCCTGATAGGAGTTGCCCGTGTCCACGAGCACCACGTGCGTGCCCTGCTCGTAGTACTGGCGCACCATGTGGTTCATGAAGAACGACTTGCCGCTGCCCGATGGACCGAGCACGAACTTGTTGCGGTTGGTGATGACGCCGCGCTTCATGGGCAGGTCGGAGATGTCCAGATGTAGGGGCTTGCCCGTGAGGCGGTCGACCATCTTGATGCCGAAGGGCGAGGGCGAGCTGCGGTAGTTGGTCTCCTCGGTGAAGAGGCAAACCGCCTGCTCGGTGAACGTGTAAAAACTCTCCTCGGCGGGGAAGTCGGCGCCGTTGCCGGGCATGGCCGCCCAGAAGAGCGTCGGGCAGTCCACGGTGTTGTGGCGCGGCATGCACTCCATGCTCGCCAGCTGGCTGCCCGTGTCGTTCTTGATGTGCCTGAGCTCCTCCTCGTCGTCGCTCCATGCCATGACGTTGAAGTGCGCCCTGACGGAGGTCAGCCCGAAGGAACGTGCCTCGTTGAGGTACTCCTCGATCCAATCCTGATTGATGGCGTTGCTGCGGCTGTAGCGCGAGAGCGACTGCATGTTCTTGGCGGATTTTTCGAACTTCTGCAAGTTCTCCTCGCTGTTGTCGAGGAAGAGGTACTGGTTGTAGATGTGGTTGCAGGGCAGTAGCAGTCCCACGGGTGCGGCGAACGACAGGCGGCAGTCGGAGCGGTCAGTGGAGAGCCGTTCGTAGCGGATGTCTGTGCCCACCTTGGCGGGCAGGTCGCCGGGCTCGGAGAGAGTGAAGAGGCATAGGCGGTTGTCGCCCACCCGCATCTCACGCGGTGAGAGGTCGATGTCCTGCAGGCAGGTGTTGCCTTCGGGCAGCAGGGAGAGGTACCGCTCGATGATGCCCGCCGTGTCGTCGGTGCCGACAAGCTCCTCGTCGGAGAGCCTCTTCAGCGTGACGAAGCCCAAGTCGTTCATGATGCGCTCGAACTGCTCCGTAGCCTCCAAGAACTTGCCTGCCGTCTCCTTGTCTATCTCCTTGGGCACGATGTGTCCGCGGCAGAGCGTGGAGAAGTTGCTCTCGCGGCGGTTGCGCTCCTTGGTCGTCTTGGTGAGGTAGAGGTAGCAGCTGTGCTTGAGGTACGGGCGTTCGTTGAAGTGCCGCTCGAAGCTGCGGGAAAGGAAGCTCATGTCCTCCTTTTGCAAATCGGGACGGTAGCTTTCCCTAATGAACCAGTCCTGCTTGTGCACGATGCAGAAGTCGGGCAGCACCTTGACGGCCTTGCACCACGCGGCGTGTATCGCCTCGTACTCCTGCGCCGTGACGGTGTAGAGTTCGGGCAGCGTCACCGCAAAGCAGACCGTCAGGTCGGCATCTTTGGAGATGATGCACCCGCTCTCCACGGCAAGCAGCGGCAGTTTATTCTCCACCGTAGTGGCTTTAAGAATGTTCCTCATTTTCGTCTTTCTTTTTAAGTTTCTTGCGTCTGATGATACGGGGAAGGGATTTGCGGTGGAGCAGGTAGCGCGGACGGTTGCGGGCGGCACCGAGCTTCATGAGCCCGTGCGCACCGTACTTGCGGTTCAGGGCGAACGTACCCCACACCAAGGCGGAGGCGGAGACGACCCCGAAACCGATGCAGAACCACTGGTCGATGCCCGTCATGTAGAGGATGACGAACAGGACGAACAGCGTGAGCAGGCCCGCCGCGAAGATGAAAAGGTACTGCGCCTTCAGCCCCTTGAACTCGACCGACGCCCCGATCCCCTTGTTGATTGAAAACTCAGCCATCGTTCCTATTCCTTTCGTCGTTTAGAGGAAGAAGGAACGCAGGATGGTGGCCGCCACGATGAGGAAGATGCAGGCACCGAACCAAGAGGCGGCGGTCTTCGAGGTATCCGGATCGCCGGACGAGAACTTTGAATACACCTTCATTCCCCCGATAAGCCCCACCACGGCGCCGATGGCGTAGATGAGTTTTGTGGCGGGATCGAAGTACGAGGTCACCATGTTCGTGGCTTGGTTGATGCCCGAAAGACCGTTGCCCTGCGCAAGGGCGGAAGCGGCAGTAAAAAGCAATACTGCCGAGAGAAATAGTTTTTGCTTGTTGTTCATAAAGCTTTGTTTGGTGACGGGCGTGCATGAAAAACGGTCATACGCCGCCCGTCGGGGTTGAATTGAAATTGTCTTACTTAACTTTCTTGTGGATATAGTGGCAACAGGTGAGCCTTATCCGTAGTCTTTTTCTTTCATTGTCGTTTCTTGTTAACGGGTTATACAAAATCGCGGATATCGAAGTCTTCGATGCGCGTGGGCAGGACGAGCGGTTTTGTCTCTGCGGCACGGGCGGTATAGAGGTCGATGACCTCGTTGACCCTGTCGGAGATGCCGGCGAAGCTCTCGGTAAGCTTTTGAAAGAGTTCCGTCTCGGCGATGTCCTTGAAGGTCTTGCCGGCGTGGAGCTTTTCTGCTTCGTCCGCTTCGGACTTCCTCACGGACTTCACCGCCCTGTCGATGTCCTCGAAGCTCGTTCCCCTTGCCGCGGGCATGTCGAGCTCTCCGTCCTCTGCGTCTTCGTTTCCGCCTGCAACATCATTTATTCTGATGTCGGTAAAGGCTTCGTCGAGGCGGTCAGCGGGAATTTGCAGGGAAGGCTTCTCGTCCGTTTCGTCGGCAAAGATAGTGTCTTCGATGTCTACCGCCTCCGTTTTTTCCTGCGTGGCAGCTTGTGGCGCCGTAGTGGCAGCGAGTGGCGTCGTCCTTTCCTGTTGTGCGGGTACGGAGGCCTCCATTTTGAAACGGCTCTTACCCACGACATCAGCAGCCTCGTCTTGCACTTTGCGCTTCTTTTTGGTTTCTTCCTCTGAAGCCGTTTGCCCTTTGGAGGCAGACGGCCGAGTCAAAAGGTGATAGGCCAGCCAAGCATTGTATGCCAGCAGGGCGATGATGAGAAAGGTCGTCATAGCTCCATGTTCTTAAGCAGGGCTTCCTCATAGAGGGCTTTGAGCTCCTCGCCGTGCACTCTGAAATGCTCTTCGAGCATGTTGCACAGCAAATCCGAGACGTTAACCCTGTTGCTGCATATAAGCTGTACGATTTTGAGCATCTTCTCATGATAGATGACCGGAATATACACCTGTTTGCCGTCTCTTGCCGTGTAATGCGTCTTCTTCAAGAATGTTTCCCTGTAAAGGGAGAGGTTGTCTTTCTTTTCCATTGTCTTTTGTTTTTAGAATATTGAACTGTTGTTTTCATATAACTTTTTGATTTCTTCGCCGAAATGCTCGAAGTGGTAGGTCAGCACATTGTCTATATAGCTGAACAGAGACACCTCGTCCTTGGCGATGATGCGCAAGATACGCTGTATCCGTTCGTGGTACTCCTTGCGGATGTACACGGTCTTGCCGATACGGGCAGGGATGTCCACTTCTTTGTGAAAGGCGGCAAGGTATTCCTGCTCCCTGTCTTTCGACCGTCTGCGGCGTGCCGGCATTTCCTCCGTCTTCTGTTCTTCTTCCTTGCCTGCTTCTTTTTCCATAGGCGCCTCATCTTCCGACTCTTCCTGCTTTTCACTTTCCACTCCGTTCGTCCTCGCTTCGGGTGGGATACTCATGTCGTCCCGACGGAACGAGTTGATGATGAAATTGCTGTCGATGTCTTCCACTCTTGTTTTCTTTGCCATTGTCTTTATCTTTTGAAGTTTATGATGTCGAGTATTTCGTCTGCGAGTCTGTCCACATTGCTTCCCCGCAGCAGGCTCTTGTCCGTGGGGAATGTCGTGGAGCGGAACACCGCCTTACGCTCGGATGCCATCTCCTTGCGGAACCGCTTGCTGTCGGGGAGGCGGGTGGAAAGGATGGGCAGGGCGAACTCCGCGCACACCTTTTCGTAGGCTTCATAGAGTTCCGTCTTTTCGCGCCCGTCCACCATGTTCCATATCAGGTAAATCCCCTTGATGGCGGATTTGCCCGTGACGACCATCTGCTCGTTGATGACGGTGGCGAACTTGATGGAGCTTTCCATCACCACACGGTCGGCGATGATGGGCGTGAAGATATAGTCCATCCGAGATACGGTATTGACGATCTCGGCATTGTTGATGGTACCGGGCAGGTCGAAGAAGATGACGTCCGGCATCTTCCCGCCTCTGCAGAGGCTCTCTGCGGAGGTGATGGCGTCCTCGGCGCGGCTGCAGACGACGGGATAGTATTTCTTGCCCAGCTGTCTGAGCAGGTCATACGCCTGTACCTTGTAATAGTCATCCTTCATGATGGTGTCCATGTCGCGCTTGCGCATGTCATGGATGCTGTACTGGGGGAAGTCGCAGTCGATGACGGCGACGTCATATCCCTTTACGTAATGCAGGTAGCTCGCCATGAGCACCGTGAGCGTGGTCTTGCCTGCTCCGCCTTTCTGGGTGGAGAAAGCAACATACAGTGGTTTGTCTTTTTGTTTGTCCATTGTCTTCTTGGTTTTATGGATGATACATATATTGATACATTTGTTTGTCGGTTTCTTCCACTTGATGTTCTAACCATATTCTCGCCGTCCGTCGGTTGTGACCGCCTATTCTCCTTGCAGAGATACTGCCGGAGAAACGGACAACCAAGTGTCGGTTGCAACCAACCAATGGCTATTGGGGCATGAGTCTCTCTCAACCAACCGGCAGATTGACTGACGTCTTTTGGTTTGTCGGTGCAAATAAACAACAAAATGTCGGTACTTGTATCGTTTTTCAGCCACGTGGCAGCTTGTGGCGTCGTTGTGGCAGCCTTTGGCGTCGTTCCTATCGGTTTTCGGGTGGATATTCTGCCTAATTTTGCACCCGAGCGACGAGCTCTGTCGGTCGGTGTTCTCCCTAACGGCTTCTGAAGGTAACTCCCTCATCCGTCCGAAGGCGGATGTTTGTGTCCTCAAAGACACAGCAAGGTATCTTTTCAGCCGCTCGAAACGATTCGAGCATCCCTGAAAAGCCTTGCCCTTGGCAGGGGAGGTGGGCTTTACCTCCGAAGTCGGAAGCCCAAGAAGGATACCTGACGGTAAAGAACATACGACGGCAGTCCAAGTCGCATCATCACTAAATCCATATTAAAATGACAGAAAACAAAAAGAAAACGGGAAGACATCCCAAGAAAGATCCGGCGGTGTACCGCTACACCGTTCGTTTTAACGCAGAGGAACATGTACGTTTCCTCTCAATGTTCGATGAGTCCGGTGCAGCTGCGCGTTCCGTTTTTATCAAACAGCAGTTCTTTTCTCAGCCTTTCCGTGTGATAAAAACAGACAAGACGCTGCTCGATTATTACACCAAGCTCTCGTCTTTTCACGCGCAATATCGCGCCGTAGGCAACAACTACAACCAAGTCGTCAAGGAACTGCGCGTACATTTTTCCGAGAGAAAGGCGATGACATTGCTCTATAAATTGGAAAAACGTACACAGGAATTGGTGCTCATCACGCAGCAAATCATCCGTCTTACCCAAACCTTCGAGCAGCAATGGTCGCAAAGCTAAGCATCGGCAGTTCGCTCTACGGCGTACTTGCCTACAACGCACAAAAGGTGAATGCAGGCGAAGGGAAACTCCTTGCCGTGAACGGAGTGTTCGATGCCTGCACGGGAAAGATCGACCTTGCACGAACTTTTAAGGATTTCGACAGACTCTTGCCCAAAGGAATCCGGACAGAAAAGCCCGTATTACACGTTTCGCTCAACCCACATCCCGACGACCGACTCACGGACATTGAGCTGGAAAACATCGCCCGTGAGTATATGGAAGAGATGGGTTACGGCAGTCAGCCTTACATGGTATTCAAACACGAGGACATCGACCGCCATCACCTACACATCGTTTCTCTGCGTGTAGATACCGATGGTAAGTGTCTTGATAACGCTTTTAACTTTCATCGCAGTAAGCGTATCACCCGGATGCTCGAAGAGAAATACCACTTACTTCCCGCCGAACGCAAACGGGGCGAGATACGCGAAGCTGCCCGCAAGGTAGACATTGGTAAAGGTGACGTGAAAAAACGAATCGCAAGCGTACTTCTATCTCTCGCCACCCATTACCGCTTTCAGTCGATGGGTGAATACTGTGCCCTACTTTCGCTCTACAACGTCTATGTGGAAGAGACGCGGGGAAAGGTGGGAGAGCGGGAGTACCACGGGGTGGTCTACTCGGCAACAGACGAGAAAGGCAACAAGGTGGGTAATCCTTTCAAGGCGTCGCTCTTCGGCAAGTCCGCAGGCTATGCCGCCATTGAGAAACGCTTTTCTTTGTCGAAGAAGCAGATAGCCGAAAAGAAACTCACCGAACCTACCAAACGGACGGTGCTTCAAGCACTTGGAAAGACTTATCACAAGGACAAATTTGTTAGCCTGCTCAAAGCCAAGGGCATCGACACGGTGTTGCGCCTTACTGACGAGGGACGCGTCTACGGAGCTACCTTCATCGACCACCGAACGGGCTGCGTGCTCAACGGTTCGCGTATGGGTAAGGAACTCTCCGCCAATGCCCTCCAAGAACACTTCATGCTGCCCTACGCCGATGAAAAGCCCATACCGTTTGTTCTTCATTCTGGAGAGACTGTCCAGGAACAATTCGTCATGCAAGACGACAACGAAAACTCATCCTTTGGTTTCGGACTTTTCAATCCCTCCGGTCAGGCCGTAAACGCCGAAGAGGAAGATTTTATCCGAAAGATGAAACGGCGCAAGAAACGAAAGGGAAAAGGGCGGACAATGTAGGGAGACTGAACAAACGATGTAAGCAACGACACAATAAAAATAATTAACAACGAAAATAGATTATGCAACAGGAAGACGATTTGAGGGCTCTGGCGAAAATTATGGATTTTCTGCGTGCCGTGAGTATTATCTTGGTGGTCATTAACGTGTATTGGTATGGTTACGGAGCCATCCGCACGTGGGGGCTCGACATCGGCGTGGTAGACCGCATCCTGATAAACTTCCAGCGGACAGCGAGACTCTTCTCCTCCATGCTTTATACAAAACTCTTTGCCGTGGTGCTCTTGGGGCTTTCATGTCTGGGCACGAAAGGTGTGAAGGGTGAGAAGATAACATGGAGGAAGATATATGCCGCACTCGGCATGGGTGGTGTGCTGTTCTTTCTCAACGGATGGCTGCTCCATCTGTCGTTGCCTTTTACCATCGATGTGGGGCTTTATGTCGTTACGATTTCAGCGGGATATGCCTGCCTGCTGATGGCAGGGTTGTGGATGAGCCGGCTGTTGAAACACAACCTGATGGACGATGTATTCAACAACGAGAACGAGAGTTTTATGCAGGAAACGCGGTATATGGAGAATGAATATTCCGTCAATCTGCCCACACGCTTCTACTACAAGAAGAAATGGAACAACGGGTGGATCAACGTGGTGAATCCATTTCGTGCCACCATCGTGCTGGGTACGCCGGGCAGTGGAAAGTCCTATGCCGTGGTCAACTCGTTCATCAAGCAGCAAATAGAAAAGGGGTATTCGATGTATGTCTATGACTTCAAGTTTCCCGACCTATCGATGATTGCCTACAATCACCTCATCAACCACTTGGACGGGTACAAGATAAAACCGAAGTTCTATGTCATCAACTTCGACGACCCTCGACGGTCGCACCGCTGTAATCCCATCCATCCCGACTTCATGACGGACATTTCGGATGCCTACGAGAGTGCCTATACGATTATGCTCAACCTGAACAAGACGTGGGTACAGAAGCAGGGTGACTTCTTCGTGGAAAGCCCGATTATCCTCTTTGCCGCCATCATCTGGTATCTGCGCATTTATCAGGACGGGAAATACTGCACGTTTCCACATGCCATCGAACTGCTTAACCGGAAGTACGAGGATGTGTTTCCCATCCTCACGTCGTATCCCGAATTGGAGAACTATCTTTCTCCCTTCATGGACGCGTGGCAGGGCGGAGCGATGGAGCAGCTGGCGGGACAGATTGCCTCGGCGAAGATACCGCTGTCAAGGATGATATCGCCGCAACTGTATTGGGTGATGACGGGCGATGAGTTCACGCTCGACATCAATAACCCCGAAGAGCCGAAGATACTCTGCGTGGGCAACAATCCCGACCGACAGAACATCTATGGGGCGGCGCTGGGTTTGTATAACTCGCGCATCGTGAAGCTTATCAACAAGAAAGGGATGCTCAAATCGTCGGTCATCATCGACGAGCTGCCCACGATTTATTTCAAGGGACTCGACAACCTCATTGCTACGGCGCGTAGCAACAAGGTGGCGGTGTGTCTGGGCTTTCAGGATTTTTCGCAGCTCACGCGCGACTACGGCGATAAGGAGGCGAAAGTCGTGATGAACACGGTAGGAAACATCTTTTCGGGACAGGTGGTGGGAGAGACGGCGAAGACGTTATCGGAACGTTTCGGAAAAGTGTTGCAGAAACGGCAGTCCATCTCCATCAACCGGCAAGACGTCTCGACCTCCATCAATACGCAGATGGATGCCCTCATACCACCGAGCAAGATTTCGGGACTGACACAGGGAATGTTCGTCGGCTCGGTGTCGGATAATTTCGACGAACGCATCGAACAGAAGATTTTTCATGCCGAGATAGTCATCGACAATGCCCAAGTGGCTGCCGAGACGAAACGGTATAAGTCTATTCCCATCATTACCGACTTCACCGATGCCGAGGGTAACGACCGTATGCGGGAGAAAATACAGGAGAACTACAACCGCATCAAGGCGGAGGTAAAACAGATCGTAAAAGATGAACTGGAACGGATTAAGAATGACGAGTCTTTGTCGCATCTTTTGCCTAAAAGCCAATAAAACAGCGGTTTGATTTGCAAAAATCACCTAAATTCATTATATTTGTGCTTGCAATGAACCAAATGATATTGTGCTATGAATTGTTCCTATCATCCTGATCGACCTGCCGTTACGCAGTGTCCCAAATGCCAGAAGGGATTGTGCGCGGAATGTGCCGGGCACAATGCAAATACGTTATGCGTAGATTGTCGGAAAGAGAAACGGGTCACGTCCATTTTAACTTCCGTCATCTTTCTGATTGTTTATGCCGTTGTTTTCTTTCTCGGCTACAAATGGGACTTCCTGTTCGATAGTATGAGCGACCACGCTTTTATGAGTGGTTATTTCCTTGTGGCATTAGTGGCGGGATGGCAGTTGTGTAATTTTCTGTTTCGTATGCCGGGAGTCGTCATGACGTTGGAAGAACTCGGCGTCCTGACGATTATCAAAGTGATTGTCTATTGGCTGATAGGGCTTTTTCTTGCTCCCGTCGTCATCTTGTGGAATGTGATAAAGATTATTTATCAGGTGATTAGGTTAGTATTGGAGAAATGAAAAGAAGACTAAACTCAATTTTAGTTGAGAGAAACTTTTCATCTGAAACTCGGTTCTCTTCAACGGTAATGAAAAGTGCCCTATCGACACTCGAAAATAGAGTTCGATAGGACTATTTATGCACCGTCTGCCTTTTATACTCATCTTCGTTTAGCCTGTAACTCTTCATCTTTGTATATTCGCTCATTCAGGGATTTCGCCATCTGGTCGAGGAAATATGTACGGCTGTCACTCTTTCGCTCTTTGATGTCGGCATAGAGGCGATAGGCATCTTTGCCGTCTACACCGAACAAGTCATAGAAGAACGCAGAGAGTTCCTTGATGGTTACCTTGCCCTCGTTGATACAGGACATTTCTGCAAGGCCGTAAATAAGTTCTACCAAGTCCGTAATCTTTCCCGTCCAGAGGAACTTCCTGTCTGGTTTGGACTGTGAGATGGTTTTCGGTGCCGAAACAATTCCCTGCATGCGGATTTTCAAAAGCCTTAGCTCCGTATCAATGACGGAAAGCAGTTCCAATACATTTTTTCCCCATCCCGTTTTCAATATGACACGTCTCTTGCAGGCGTGTCAGCCGGAAACGGGTGTAGCGCAACGTACGAAACAGGGTTTCGTAATTCGTCTCTTTTCTTACCAATGCGATAATCTCGTCAATAAACGTATCCGTAATAGATTGTGGCGGATACCCCGATTGTGCTTCTCCCGAGGCTATCGCCACGAAAGAAGGAGTGTTTACTAATCGTTTCATAAAAATAATTTTGTTGTTAGACAATAAAGGCAGGAATTCTTTTTCAAGAACCCCTGCCCGTTATATATGTTTAAGTAGATGCTTATCCCTTATTAGTCAAAGTATCGTATACTTTACGAACAGGGGCTGAATATTGTCTGCCAAGATTGAATTCGATAATATCTATCAGCTTATCCAATTGGTTGGGTGTTATGCCGAGATGCAGACAGATACCCATATGCGCTTGCAACATAGGCTCTACACCGCCCACACCGGCGAGGATGGACACGGTGGCAAGCTCTCGTTCACGATAAGTAAGCAGGTCGCGCTCGAAGATGTCGGCAAAGAGATGCTCCTTCAAAAAGGTATCAATCGCAGGAGCAAAGGCTGTATAGCCCGCCCGCTTGTTGCCTGCAGGTACGCCCGTGAGTTCGGCAAGGATGTTGGCACCACGCTGATACTTGTTGCCTTTTGCTTTGATGGCACTTGCTTCGCGCCCTACTGGGTCGTTAATCCCCTTAGCCTCGCGCGCCTCAACCACTTCCATCATTGTTTGGATGGCACGCAGCGAGCGAGGGAAACCGCCATAGGCATACGCATGAATAAGTACTTCCTTGATTTCGTTTTGCGTCATTCCCGCCTCGAAACCAGACGTGATAGCTCCGCGAAGACCGTTCAGGTCGCCTTTGCCTGTATATGAACCGAGCGCAATAATCGCGCGTTCACGAGCTGTGAGGCTGTTGTTGACAGCAGCCTTTTGGGTATTGCTCACCTTGATAGCTGCCAGATAAGCCGCCTCGCCCACAGGGTTCTGCCATACGGTTTTGTTCGTCTTGCTGTTAGGAATAACTGCTACGTGGGCAAACCAGCTGTCAGGTGCTGCTCCATGCCAGTGGACTACGCCCGGAGCAATCTCTACAATGTCGCCGGCATGCAGACGTCGGGCAGGCTTTCCCTGCTCTTGATAGTAACCCGTACCTGCCGTTGCAACGAGAACCTGACCGCCGGTGTGATAATGCCATGAATTGATACAGCACGGAGCGAAGGTTACGTTGATGGCAGGAAGGTTCAGGCAGTCTGTCTTTATCACAGGAGATAACCACACATCTCCCGTGAAATTAGACGTTGGCGGATTCTTCTGACCAGCCGGGTAAGGCTGTAGGAAATCTTCAACACGTGTCTGTGCCATTGCCGAGGCTGTTGTTACGATTGCCATAAGTGCAATGATTAGTTTCTTCTTCATACATCTAAGCCATGATTATTTAGCTTCTAAATGATTCTGATTAAGCCACTTTGCAAAGATATCGGCGAGGACGTCGTTGTTGAGGTCTTGCATAAGGAAGTGCGTGTTGCCATGTATGCCGAGTGTAGGCAGATGCACGAGTGTGGCGTTGCCGCCGTGGCGGTTGACGCATTCCACAAACTTGCGACCCATTTGCAGCCGCACGCGCCAGTTCTCGTCGCCGAGGTTCTTGCTGGGTGTTTCGGGAATATAGTCGCCGAAATACATCACGATGGGGATTTGCGTGAGTCTTTTGAACTGCTCCTTCGGCACGGGAATGCCCTCCGATCCACCCGTCAGTCCGTCTATCTTGGCCGGCACTTCGCCTTCGGGAAAGACGTAAACGCCCGGCTCGTAGGCAGCGACGGCCTTCACGTTGCGATTCTGCATGGCTGCCATCCAACCGGGAAAGCCGCCTGCGGAATGGGTGACGAGCACCGAGGCACCGATACGGTCAGCCAGTGCGTTGATGGCGGGAATGTCTTGCGTATGGTCGCTGAGGTCGGGCGTCATCTGCCGGAAGAACTGACTGAGATATGCCGAATCGGTCTTAAACTGCACACCTTTATTATACTTAGGCCAAATGCCGATACGCCAGATGTCGAACCAAAACATCTCGTCGGCCAAAGGCTTTACTTGCACGGTGGCGGAAGTGCGACCGGCGCGACCGCGACCGGGCAAGTCCATCACGTAGGTGGGATAGCCGTGGCGCAGCATGAGCGTGGAGAAGCCCTCGCGTCCGTCGGGTGTCATTTCCCAGCAAACGCCCGAACCTCCATAGCCGTGGACGAAGACCAAAGGCAGGCCGCTGACCTTGGCTGGGATTTGGAAGTTGACGAAGGCATGGTCTACGCGTGCGCTTTGCCCGGTCTCTACCTGCGTGGCCCAGCCTACAAACTTGGAGTTGTCGTACGTGCCTTCGCGTTGCAGCGTCTTTCCGCCGACGGAGAAGTTGCCTTGACATGCAATCGTGATGGGCGTTTGCGCTGCGGCTCCCATCGAAAAGAGGAGAGCGGCGAGCAAGAAAAGTTGTTTTGCTTTCATTTTTTGTTCTCTTTTTATCGGTCTATATTCTTTTGTGCTTCGGGGGAATAACGGTTGCCTTGCAGGTTGATTTTATCCAGCAAAGCGTTGATCTCGTGCATTTCGTCGGATGTATAATGCACGGTAGCGGCAGCAAGATTGTCTTCGAGGTGAGCCTGCGTACGACTGCCCGGAATGGGAACGATGAATTTGCGCTGCGCCATTACCCACGACAGGGCGACTTGAGCAGGCGTGATGCCTTTGCGCCGAGCTATCTGCTGCACCAAATCTACAATCACTCGGTTGGCATCGATGTTTTCTTGGGAGAAGCGCGGCACGGTAGACCGGAAGTCGTTGGCGCCAAACTGACTGGCTTTGGTGATGCTGCCCGTGAGAAAGCCTTTGCCCAGGGGACTGAAGGGGACAAGCCCTATGCCCAGTTCTTCGAGCGTGCCGAGCAGTGCTTCTTCGGGTTCGCGCCAGAACATGGAGTATTCGCTTTGGATGGCCGTGAGCGGTAGTACGGCGTGGGCACGGCGAATGGTAGCCACGCCCGCTTCAGACAATCCCCAATGCAGCACCTTTCCTTCCTTGATGAGTGCGGCGACGGTTTCTGCAACCTCCTCGATGGGCGTATTTTTATCCACTCGGTGTTGATAATAAAGATCGATATGGTCGGTGCGCAAGCGGCGCAGCGAACCCTCGACGCTCTTGCAGATAGCCGCCGGACTGCTGTCCAGTGTCTGCTGGAAGTCTTTCAGCTGAATGCCGAACTTCGTGGCGATTTTCACTTCGTGTCGAATGGGTTGCAAGGCTTCGCCCACTAATTCCTCATTGATGTAGGGACCGTAACACTCTGCTGTGTCGAAGAATGTAACGCCAAGGTCGTGCGCTTTGCGGATGAGGGTAATCATTTCCTGCTTGTCGCACGCCTCGCCGTAGCCGTGACTCATGCCCATACAACCCAGTCCGAGCACCGATACTTCGAGGTCTTTACCTAATATTCTTTTTTTCATTGTTTCTTCTGTTATTCTGTATTACCTTGTCTGTTTGCTTCCATGAGTCGTGTGAATATCAGTGCGGCCAACTGCCATTGATTCCCGCTCTTGACATAGACTTCCGACACCATGAAAGGAAAATTCACCTCATGGCCACCAACCTCCGAAGTGAGGTGGATATTGCTATAGACAATGCCCGTGCCATTGGCAAATTTCACTTCCTGTGAATGGATATCGGCGTGTTTGTACCAGATGAAGCCTTTCTCTATGGTATTGAGCTCAGCCTCCTTTCCCCACGAACCGCCCATATGTACGAACATGGCGTTTTCATGGAACAACGGACGTAGCTTTTCTACATTCTTGTCGGCCATCCATTGCCACTTTTGATTACTCAAATCAATGAGTTCTTGCTCTTGGGGTGTGAAACTTTTCTTTTGTGTCTGTGCATGGAGAGCGGCATTGGCACAACATAGCATAAGTGCTAGCGCAATAGTCTTAATCTTCATCATAATTTGTCTTTAAAAAATGTGATAATCTTTGCCGTAATGGCGTTAACGTATTCCAGTACATAATAAGTCTTGATGTGCGTAGCCCCCGGAACGATAAACAGTTTCTTGTCTGCCGTGCCTGTAGCCTTGGCGAATGCCTCTTCAGACATATACCTGCTGTCGGCCTTTTCGCCGGCAATCACAAGCAATGGCTGGTTGATAAGCTCGGCATGGTCTGTAGCATCCCACGCCATCATATCCATGAGCGAACTTTTGAGATAAGTACCGGGTGCATTAGGCGTTTTATGCGTAAGAGCATAGTAGAAATAACCCTCGCGATAAAGGTCTACCTTCAGTTTACGCGCCTCATCGGGCGACATGTTGGCAAAACCCACCACTTCAGGCTCTGCACCTGCAGCTTCCTTCTGTCGTGCAACAACTGCATCTCGCAGCCGCTCTTGGATATTGCCGGTCTGCGAACGCATATAGCCGTTGCGGCGCACGTCGCCCGTATTGAAGAGACTCAATGTAGCCACCGCCTTGACGCGCTTATCCGCCTGTGCGGCAGCAAACGTGTATCCGCCTCCGCCACAAATACCGAAAGCGCCGATACGCTCCTTGTCTACACCGGGATAGTTCTGTATGAAGTCCACAGCACCGTAGATGTCGCCGATGCGGTTTGCCGGTTTGTCGGTGCGCCGAGGTTCTCCACCGCTTTCCCCTTGATAGCGGGCATCGAAAGCGATGGCTACAAAACCGGCTTCTGCCAGTCGTTGTGCATACAGTCCTGCGACCTGTTCCTTGCTGCCACCGTTGGGATGTGCCACCACTACGGCTGCATAACGCCCTCTCGATGTATAGCCGGCAGGTGTATAGACATGGGCTGACACGTTGATGCCGTCTACTTTGTAATTTACTTTGTGAATGTTCACTTTGCCGTTCTCGTTCTTCTCGATGGCTGCTTCGTAAACCAGTCCGAGACGGTTGGGCGTGATGGTTGGTCCTTCGTCGCCATAACGCTGTGCGTGAGTGTTTGTTAATGTTGTTGCCATGATTGCCAATGTTATTAGAAATCTTTTCATCGTTGTGTTCTTTGTCTTATGAAACCGTTACTTCACCAGCACTTTCTGTGCCGTACTATCGTTCAAACGGATGAAGTTAATCCCTTTCAGCAGAGTGGCAGACTGTCTGCCGTCCAATGTATAAATTTTATAATTCTGTTGGTCTGTGTTGTTACGGACAGCCCCTATAGCAGTGGGTGTGAAGGTATGATTATAAGAGTAATCTTGAAAAGCACCGAAAGTCCCGTTGCCGTAGGGGATATTGAATGACCTTCCCGCTTCGCCGCGGTCAATGTCGCGTATGGCAGACATTTCTTCATCCGACAACGCAAAGTCGAAGATATTGATGTTTTCGCGGATATGAGCCGGGTTGGTCGAACCAGGCACAGGACATAACCCTTCCTGCATATGCCAGCGAAGAATAACCTGATAGACAGATTTTCCGTGTGCATTGGCTATCTGTTGGAGTGTCGTGTTGTTAATTCCCCTATTGTGATTCAGCGGATACCAGCACTCCACCTGCATGTCATAGTTATCCGCATAGAGTTGTCGCGCTTCTCTTCTCTGTGCAAGTGGATGACACTCTATCTGCACCACTTGTGGCTTGATTTCTGCATGCTGCATGATATAATTGAACGCTTCCATGCGGTTATCGAAATTACTGATGCCGAGCGCACGGATTCTGCCGGCCTTATATTCCTTCTCCATCACCCGCCAGCAAGCAAGAATATCCGCAAGTGTGCCTGCCGGGTGGTGGATATATACAAGGTCGATATAATCAACTTGCAACCGACGGAGCATTCCCTCAAACGCATTCTGTGCATCGGCCAAGTTGCCCGAGATTTTACTGGTCAGCCATATCTGTTCCCGTGGGATGCCGCTTTCCTTTATTCCCCAGCCTGTGCCCCACTCATTGTAATAGAACATAGCGTCATCGAGATGCCGATATCCCGATTGAAGGGCGGAGATAACCATACCACGAACCGTCTCGTTAAGCTGTTGCCGTTGTCCGGGGCTTTCCATACTCTGTACTTGCGTGCCCAATCCGAAGCGAGGCATCGCCACACCGTTATTGAGGCGCACAAGCGGAACTCCTGAAACCGATGTGACATTCGATACAGCCTGAGGTCCTCCATCGGACACATCTCCACCCGGTGCAGGCTGTGTTACGCTGTGATCGAAATTGTTTAAGGGAAAGGAACTGTTGCCGCCATTGTTCTGTCCTTGTGCCATTACACCTGAACTCAACATAATGGTTGCTATTGTTGCTACTATCTTTTTCATCTTTACTTCATTTAATTTATATTATTACCCAAGTTTCTTTTCATCTGCCTGTCAATCCTGTCTGTTGCAACCAGCGGTCTACATCTGCCGATATAGAATTGCTGACATTGCTTGCGCTTACCGCAAAACCTTTGTTCGAAACCTTAGCGTTGGGCTCTTCCTTGCGTATTACGGCGACGGCATCTGCCAGTCCGCTGCCCGCATGCGTCGTGGCGACGAAAACGCTCTTGCCGTTGAGGTCGTAGGCGTCGAGAAAACTGTAGACAGGCATCGGCACAGTGTACCACCAAATGGGTGTTACAACGATAATGTTTGTATAGTCTGCCATATTCACTCGCCGTGAAGTGAGTGCCGGATGCGTGTTGTTGTCGCGTTCGGTACGGGCAAATGCTGCCAAGTCATTATATTCAACGGGATAGTGACCGCTTGCCACAGTAAGCCGCAATGTGTCGGCATCGGTTTTGCGTGCCACCATCAATGCCAGATACTGGGCTGCACCATAATCATTTCCATTCTCCCTAACCACATTCGTGGCTCCTGTAGTAGCGTCTACGCCCTCAAGGACGGTCTGCGAGAAATAGACTACGAGCGTCTTACCGTTTGTCGGTTTCGGGTCAGGACTTACGTTCGGGTCGGTGTTGTCGTTGTTATCGCCTGAACATGCAATGAATAACATCATCATAAGCGATAATATGTTTGTTGCAATTGTGAATCTTTTCATTTTTATTGGTGTTTAACCGTTAATGATACTTTGGGGTAAAACTTACCGTAACGACTCGTCTACCCACGCTTTCAACTCTTTGTCGTTCCAGCGGTTCACGCGAACGGCAGGCTTCCATGTTACATCATAGTTAATGGACTTGTGCAAGTGCTTATCCGTTTCGCCCGGTCCGCTACTGTGAGAAGTGAAGAAGGGAATGAGGGTTTTGCCTTGCAGGTCGTGCGATTCGAGGAAGGTGTTGATGATGTTCGGAGCGATGTACCACCAGATGGGGAATCCGACGAACACCACATCATAGTCTTTGATGTTGTCAACCTTCTTCGCGATGGCGGGCCTACTGTCGGGTTCGGTCTTCATTTCGCGGTTCACACGCGAATGGTCGTCCTGCCAATCCACGTCGGCAGCCGTATAGGGTTGTGCCGCCTCGATTTCGAAAAGGTCGGCACCGGCGTATTGCGCTATCTTTTCGGCATAGCCTTTCGTAGTGCCAGAATAAGAGAAATAAGCCACTAATACTTTCTTTTGCATCTTTTTGTCCTCCTGATTTTTACTTGTTGTTGCGTTTCCTTTGCAGCCGGCCAGCATCAGCGAGGCTGCCAATAGAGTCATCATTTTGTTCATGTCGTTAAATATTTATGGATTTGAAGTCTTGGGGAAGAAAGAATGTTGCCAGCAGCATCAGCATGAGTAAAAATGACTTCTTCATAATTCCAAATCTTTTAATTGTTGTTTGATGCTGCAAAGTTATGGTTTATCTCGCTGTCATCTTTTACACAAAAGTCTGCGGTTCAGGCTAATTTTTCAGAAAACACCCACACAGCAGAAGGGATGCAAAGTTTCCTTCCATCTCTCTCCTTGAAATTCTCCTCTATGGCTCTGTCTTTGCTTTCGTTCTCCGCTTCGGGTTGTCCACCTCCACTTCAATGCTTTTCAGCGCGTCGGTGATGGGCGACTTCCAGCGTACGAGGATGCAGGGGCGTTTCAGTGCGTCGGCCGTCACGTCGTCCTCGTTCTCCATCATCTTCGAGGGGATATGGGTACGTAGGGAGAGCACTTCGCCCAAGTCGAGTGAGCCACCCATCTTCACCACCTCCGCGATGAGGTTGCGCAGCGTGATGAGCACGTTCATCACATCGCCCTCGCTCAGCGAGGTTTCTGTCACCATCCGCTCCAGCATCCATGCTGCCGAAAAGCGGTTCATTCCTTTCTGCTGGGCATAATAAGCCCGCATTCCTTTCTTCGGCCCGACGCCGAGGATTCTCGAAACTACTTTGAAAATAATCATATCACTATCTATTTAAGGGTTAAACCATCTGTTGCGTTCTTATCATATCATGTCTTCCTTTATCGTCACTCTTATACTCTTTCCCTACAGATACTATCTATCCTTCTATATACATACTATCTATAGCTTTCTATAGATACTATCTATCCTCTCCTATACATAGTATCTATAGCTTCCTATAGATACTATGTATGCAAAGATATAAAAAGTATCATTACAATTCACTATGTGATATGAAAAAAGTTGCACGCCCGTTACACCTATCTTGCCTTTCCTATCGTGCGGCCCGCCATCATCACTCCGACGGGGCACAAGAGCATGCGGCGCATCTTCCGAGTTATTAACACAAGCAACCGACTTTTGTGTAAGCTGACTTTCGTTTTATCTTCGTATCTTCGCAGCGTGTTCGACGAAGTACATCAATTATTAACATAAAGCAGAAAAAAACAATGGAAACCATCAAACTGAACAATGGGGTAGAAATGCCGCAGCTGGGCTACGGTGTGTTTCAGGTGTCGCCCGAAGAGGCGGAACGTTGCGTGGCCGATGCGCTGAGCATAGGCTACCGAATGATAGACACGGCGCAAGCCTATCAAAACGAAGAGGGTGTGGGCAATGCCATCAGGAAGAGTAGCATCAAGCGCGAGGATATCTTTGTGGTAGACAAGATTTGGATGTCTGCCTACGAGGGCGATACCCCGGCACGCAGCATCGACGAGAGCTTACGTAAGTTGGGCACAGACTACATCGACCTCATGCTGCTCCATCAGCCCTTCGGCGACCGATACAATGCCTATCGCGCATTGGAAGACGCACTGAAAGCAGGTAAAGTGAGAGCCATCGGCGTGAGCAACTTCTATCCCGACCACCTTATCGACCTCGCTCATTTCATGGACGTGGTGCCGGCGGTGAACCAAGTAGAGACGCATGTGTTCTTCCAGCAGACCGAAGCACGCAAGTATATGGACGAGTTGGGCGTGGCACACATGTCGTGGGGACCGTTGGCCGAGGGTAAGAACGGTTTCTTTACGAATGAAACGTTGGCTGCCATTGGAGCCGCACATGGCAAGACGGGGGCGCAGGTTGCACTTCGTTATCTGTTGCAACGGGGCATTATTGTCATTCCGAAGTCAGTTCGCAAGGAACGTATGGAACAGAACCTACACCTCTTCGACTTCACACTGACCGATAGTGAAATGGACGAAATACTGAAATTGGATACGGCAAAGCCCCTTATCATGCCAAGCCATCACGACCCGGAAATCACAAAGTGGTTTATGAGCTTTGCTCCACGCAACCATTGATTATATCCGAAAAATGAACGAGAAGCCGACTTTTGTGTAAAGACGGCTTCTTGTTTTCTGCCTACCTTTGACATCGTAACCAACAAGTAACGAAAGATGAAAAAGTCAATATCAACCTGTATGCTGTTTGCCGCCTCGTCACTCTGCTGTGCAGCTTGTTCGGAAGACGCAAACACGCCTGCGAACATAAATGGGGGCAATCCCGTGAAAACCGTGATGCAAACCACTACCCCCGTGCCGTCGGCCTACTTTCAGCCTGCCGCCGAGCAGGGACGCGTGGAGCTGATGCACTACGACGCAAAGGATTATACCCGTGCCGACCGGCCCGCCACACGCAAGCCGGCCTACATCTATCTGCCTTACGGCTACGACGCGGCGAAGAAGTATGACATCATCTATCTGCTGCACGGCTGGACGGGCACGGCGGAAGACTATTTCGGGCGACCCGGCATGCAACAGATGAAGCATCTCTTCGACAACCTGATAGCGCAGGGACGCACGCGGCCCTTCATTGCCGTGTCGCCGACATGGGACAAGGATAACCGAGCCAAAGACTGGGGCGAGAGCACGCGCGAGGCTGCCGTGTTTGCCAACGAATATGTAAACGACCTTGTGCCCGCCGTGGAGAGCCGTTACAGCACCTATGCCGAAACAACCGATGAGGCGGGACTGCTGGCATCGCGCGGTCATCGTGCGTTGGGCGGCTTCTCGCTGGGCGCCATCACCACGTGGTATGTCTTCGAGCAGGCGTTTCACTACACAAAGTGGTATCTGCCCATGAGCGGCGACAACTGGCACATCGAAATGTTTGGCGGGGCAAGCCGACCAAAAGAGACGGCGCAGTTCCTTGCCGACCTTGTGAATGCATCGCCTTATAAAAACGATTTCTACGTGTGGTATGCCGTGGGCAGCGACGACGTACGCCTGCCTCAGACACACAATCAGGCATTGGCGATGGCCGAACTGACCGAAACATTCAACAGCAGCAACTTCTCCTATCATCAAAAGCCGGGCGGACGACACGATTTCAATGCCGTGTGGGAGTTTTGCTACCATGCGCTGCCTTTCTTCTTTCCCGCAAATGGTGGGCTGTATACTCGGACAAGTCGCATTGAAGATGTAATGGCAGCCCCTGCGTTCAACGGTTTCGGGCGGCTGATATTCCCCGCAGACCGCGGCTATTGGAGCGGCGAAACACTCGAAGAACTGCAACTGACGTGGTACAGCCACATCAATGCCGACAAGACGGTCGAGATTGTAAACTATATGAAGCATCATGCCGACGCGGGCGAGCGCATCTTCTACAATATCTACACCGACGAGGAGAAAGCTGCCGACCCACGCAAACGCAACACGGGACTATTCTTCTTCCGGGGTAAAGCCGGTGCGCCTTTTGCCATCTGCAACGCCGGCGGTGGTTTTGCATACGTTGGCGCAATGCACGACAGCTATCCGCACGCACTGGAACTGAGCAAGCAGGGCTACAATGCCTTTGCCCTAATCTATCGGCCCGGTGCGCAGACGGCCATGGAAGACTTGGCATGTGCCATCAACTTCGTACACGACCATGCAGCAGAGCTGGGCGTAAGTACCAACGGCTACTCGCTTTGGGGCGGAAGTGCCGGCGCACGCATGGCTGCCACATTGGGCAATGCCGACAACCTGCGCCGACTGACGGGCAGAACGGACATTGCGCAGGCCGCCGCCGTGGTGATGCAATACACGGGCTACAACGCCACATCTTCTGCCGACGCACCTACTTATGCTTGTGTGGGCACAGCCGACGGCATCGCCTCGTGGCAAACCATGCAACACCGCCTACAAACGCTCTCTTCACTGGGCATCGACACCGAATTTCACGCCTACGACGGTTTGCCTCACGGCTTCGGCTTGGGACAGGGAACAGTAGCGGAAGGCTGGCTGAACGATGCCGTGAAGTTTTGGCAAAAACAGACAGGTACAACAAGCGTTCGGCAAAATACGGCGCGTCAAACAAAGGGCGACACCATATACAGCATGGAAGGCATGCGTCGCAGTAACCTGCAAAAAGGCATCAACATTGTAAATGGCAAGAAGATTATAAAGAAATAGCAAACAGGCATACAAACGCAGAAAAAAATGAAACCGCAAATCATTTGCCACATGATGGCTCCCGTAGACGGGAAGGTGGACAACAGCCGCTGGACAGCTCCGGACAAGGAATACAATGCCGACGAGATAACGGCGCAATATCATACCATAGGGCAGAGATTAGCCACCGATGCATGGCTGTTCGGCACGCGGACGGTGAAAGAGTTCTTCCCCGAACGGTTTGAAGGTTGTACCTACCATGTGGCATATCCCGACCAACTGCGCACGTTCGTGGGCGATTGCGGCAGCCGACGACAAATGATTGCGCTGGTGCCCGACGGCGATGTGCGCTTCACCGATAACCGGTTGCGCGGCGACAACATCATTGTCGTGCTCGGCGAGCACGTGAGTGCCGACTACTTGGAGTTTCTGGAAGATATGCAAATCAGCTATGTCTTTGCCGGAAAAGATGGTACGAATATAGGCAAGGCCATGGAGACGCTTTACAATGATTTTGGCATTCGCCGCGTTTCATTGCAAGGCGGAGGCATCACCAACGGCAGCTTCTTTCAGGCGGGATTGGTCAGCGAACTGAGCATCGTCGTCAGTCCACAGTTCGACGGCCGTCAGGGTGCGCCGTCCATCATAGACCATCGCGGCGAAACAGCCGACGAACTTTCCCGGCAATCCCTCCGCTTGATCAATGTGGAGCGACTCGAAGCGGGCTGCGTGTGGCTGCATTATCAAGTGAGACAAATGTAAATGAAACATTCAAGACAATAAAGACATGAAAGCAAGAAACATTCTTTTGGCCGGAGTATTGCTCTTCTCGGCAACGATAACGGCACAAACGACAGTAGGAAAAGAGAATTTGGAAGTGATCAAAGCACCTATCGAAAAGGTAGACCGTACGCCCGTTGTATTCACACAGCAGGAGAACGGATTTGTGTTGGCAGGTATTCTCTATCGTCCACGTACATGGAAGCAGGGTGAAAGGCTGAAAGCTATCATCGTAGGCGGGCCCATGTACAGCGTAAAAGAACAGACGCAAAGCCTCTATGCGCAACTATTGGCAGAGGCAGGCTATGCCACGCTGGTTTTCGACCATAGTTATATCGGTGCAAGCGAGGGACATCCGCGTGGTTATGAAGACCCGGAGATAAAGGGTGCTGACCTGCGTTCGGCAGTGAGCTATCTGCAAACACTCAACTTCGTAGATAAAGATCATATCGGTGCCGTAGGCATTTGTGGCTCAGGCGTGTATGTCCCCAATGCTTTCAGAAATGATAAACGTGTGAAAGCAATAGCCAGTATTGTTCCGTTTATTATGATGGAAGATATCCGAACTCATTCCGACGATGCGCTCTTAAAAATGAAATCTATGTTCGAAAAGGGCGGAGACGTGGAGCGGCTTGACCTTATCAAGGGCAGTGAAGGCGAAGCCTATTATCGCAATCCCGATCGTGGTGCTGCGGTTCAGGCCTGTCCTACACCGGCATGGAGTCAATTGGCGTGGCACAAGTTCCACCCCACAGAAACGGTGAAAGAACTAAAAGTGCCTTATCTTGTCATCGCAGGAGAAAAGGCTTTCACCACGGCAGGGGCAAAGAAGATGTTTGAGAATGCTCCGGAACCAAAATTCTTTCATCTCACTAAGGGTGCCACGCACTTTGAAATGTATGATATGGACAAATATGTGAAAGAAAACGTAGGTGAACTTCTGACTTTCTTTGGGAAGTACCTCTAAGAAAAAACGTTGAATGGCATAAGATTTCTTTATAAACTTTCTACATGCAAGGATATTTTATTATCTTTGTGAAAAAAGAAATCTTATGGCATTCAATGAAAATAATCTGATTGTCGACCACCATATTGACCGACTTTGTTCAGAAGATTTGAATCGACATGTGGCACACATCATCTGTACCCATGGGCGTATGGATTTTATGATTGATGGTCGCAGTTTCTCACTAAAAGCCAGCGAGGCAATGATTGTTGTCGGACAAGTGATGGAGCGGATGGTATGCACAGCCGACTTTGAGGTGATGTGCATCTATGTCAGTCCTGAGTTCTTGGAACGATGCACGCCATGCAGCAACTATGGCATCAGAGGTACATTGGCACTTTATACTTGCCCGGTGATGCAAATGGACGAAGAAAGGTTTGAACAACTTCGTCAAGACTTTCTTCAAATTGAAAACCGACTACTTAAAGAGCAAAATCCATTTCAAGAAGATGTATTGATCTGCGCCACACAGATGATGTTTCTTGATTTCTTCGATATTCACTCTTCGCAAAACGGCTTGGCAAACATATCTTTTCAAGATGCCGACATTATCGCCCGCTTTATGCAGATGCTGGAGCACGGCGACTATGTAAAGAAACGTGAAGTGGGGTATTACGCCGACAAGCTCTGCGTCACTCCCAAGTATCTCTCCGAGATATGCAAGAGTGTGAGCGGAAAAACCGCCAACTATTGGATTTCCCGTTTCACAACCATCCATATTCGCCGGTTGCTGCAAGAAAGAGAGATGTCGTTTACACAAATCTCCGACCTTTTTGAGTTCTCTTCACCTGCCTATTTCAGCCGTTTTGTACAAAAGCATTTGGGTACGTCTCCAACGAATTTCCGCGAATGAATGATGACAAAATAGATTTCATAAAGCTTCTTATAGGTGTACTTTCTTTCTTAGTCATTTTTTAACTTTAATAGGGGGGGGTAAAAATGTCTTATAAGAGAATTTAAATTGTCCTATAAGGCTTTTTGAAAAGTCCTATAAGACAATTTTTGGAGAGTGCGTAAACATTAACTTTTTCATGTTATCGTAAGATAATATCGTTATATACTATTATATTCTGATCCCTTTCACTCTCTCTCCTTCACTCGTAGCGTTTCGAGGAAATGGTGTAATTCCATGCTCATAAGTGGATTGTTCCTCAATAGTAACCCTCTCCACATCCACAGCCTTTTCTGTCGTTTCCAGTGTTGGCGGAGCCAAATCCAACTGTATCTTCCTGTCCAAGGCTGCGAGTTCGGATTTAAGACCTTTGAGTTCGTCCTCCTTCTTCCACTCCTTCGCCACGATGGGCTGCATCTGTGCCACTTTTTCCTCCTGCTCTTCAATGCGCGTACAATATTGCGCAATCGTCTGCGGAATATGCTCCAACGCGCGTAAAAAGTTCCTTGCCGCCGCTTCCTTATCCGCCTTGGCTATCTGCCCGTGATTGTGCGTGTACTTGTAGTTGCCCTTGATGGAAAAGCGGTTCTGCGTCAGCTCCAATCCTTCGCTCAATACCCGCTCCGTAGTCACACTCACCTCAAAGCCGTAAAGCTCGCCGATACGCTGCGGCGCACCACCCGTGTTTATATTCTTGTCAATGTCCTGCAACTTCGCACCGAGCGCTTTCTCATCCCGTGAGGGAAAACCATCGAGCACGAGGGCATTGAGATAGTTGCCGTCCTTGTCTTTCGCTGCAACCGCCTCGAACTTCTTCCAGTCCTCCGACATCTTTTCCTTTGCCGCCCTGTCGAAAGCCAGCTGGTTGGTCATTTCCAAGAGCCTGTTCTGGGTTTCGTGCTTGGCGCGGTTGAACGACTTGCGCTCACTCTCCAAAGCGGCGACCTTCTTCTCCAACCGTGCCTTGTCGAGCAGGTCGGTGTTGCCCGAAAGAATGGCCATGTACTCCGAAAAGTTCATGCCCGACTTCTCGTCCATACTCCCCTCGTCGATGGTACGCGCTCCCATCGCCCCGCTTTTGAGCTGAGAGATAAAAGTCTGCTTGCAATGCAGCAGGTTGAACTTGTAGCTATCGAGCGACTTTTCCACCGCATAGATAATCACATCGACTTTGTTATCGGCATAGAGCCGCGCGATCTCATTGCCCTTTCTCACCGCCCGTCCGTCACGCTGGGCAAGGTCGGACGGACGCCACGGCGTATCGAGGTGATGCACCGCCACGGCACGCTGCTGGGCATTCACACCCGTGCCGAGCATGGAGGTGGAACCGAAGAGCACGCGCACCCGCCCATCATTCATCGCCTCGATGACTGCTTTCTTGCTCTTTTCATTCTTGAATTCCTGTATAAAACGTATCTCATGGGCAGGGATGCCGTAGTCCTCCACGAGCTTGCGCTTGATTTCGCTGTAAACGCTCCATTGCCCGGGCTGATAGGTGCCCAAATCGGAGAAAACGAACTGCGTTCCCTTTTGTGCATCGTACCTTTGGTAATACTCGGCAATCATCCGGGCGCAGTGGGATGCCTTGTTGTCGGGATGGTCGCCGTAGGTGGGATCGATCATGCGCATATCGAGCGCCATTTTCCTGGCATAATCAGTCATTAAGAATTAAGGGAAATAGGGGGAAACGCAAGGAATGTAACTATTTGAAATAATATCATTTAGCATTTTCTTACTATTTTGAGGGTAAGCAAGAACGAGCATCAAACGGCAGGAGTTCCGTTACCAAATCGTAACCCACCCGTGAAAAAGCAAAAAGGGGTTACGAATTGAAGGTAAACAACTGTGTCATAGGTTTTTATTCTTCATCTTTCATTTTTCTGCATCGCTCAGGAACACTTGTTCATCTGTACCTTTGCAAGCAAAGGAAATTTAGAAAAAACGACAGAAAAATGAAAGAAAACAAACTCAAAGTATCGTTCTTCGTTCAGGCGAAACGAACCGATAAGAAAGGACTTGTGCCTGTCATTGGGCGAATCTCCGTTGGCAGAACCCATTCGGGCTTCTCCACCAAGTGTAAGACTCCGCTCGCTCTTTGGGACAGCCGTAAGCAAAGGCTTATCGGCAAGAGCAGCATGGCTGTGTCCGTCAATCAGAAACTTGGTGAATGCACCGCACTTATCCACACACGCTTTCACGAACTCAGTGAAAGAGAAGAATCCTTTACCGCCACAGACGTGAGGGATGCCTATCAGGGGCAAATCCACCGTCAGGCCTTGCTCTTGGAGAGTTTTGGGGAGTATCTCACACAGACAAAGGAGCGCATAGGCATCGACCGAGCCTTGAAGACGTTCAAACTCCGTACCTACCAACTCTCCCTGCTTCGTGAGTATGTGCAGGAGAAGCACAAGGTAAGCGACATTCCCCTTTCACAGTTGGACAAAGCCTTTATCGAGGGCTTCGAGTATTATCTCACTATTGACCGCAAACTGAAACGCAGCAGCATATCGAGTACCGTGTCTACTTTGCAGACCATCGTCCGCATGGCGGTGAAGAAAGGTGTGCTGGACTTTTATCCGTTCTTGGGTTACAGTTACGAGCGACCAAAAGGCGAACCGAGAAGCATTACGCAGGAAGAACTTGAGCGCATCATCGACTTGGAGATTGAATGGGAAAACTACCGCATTGTCCGTGATTTGTTCGTCTTCTCCTGCTTTTCTGGGCTGGCAATCTCCGACGTCCGTAATCTTCGGGAGGAAAACATCGTTTTGGAAGAAGGCGAACTCTGCATCAAGGGCAGGCGAATGAAAACCAAAACTCCGTATCGTGTACAGGTGCTTCCCCCTGCGCAGACTATCATGAATCGTTATAGAGGGATAAGGGCAGGCTTTGTCTTTGACGTTCCAACCACCGACGTTATCCTCAATGGCATGCACTATATACAGCGAAATATCGGTATGAAAACTCCGCTGACCTTTCACATGGCAAGACACACCTTTGCATCGCTTATCACACTCTCGGCAGGTGTACCTATAGAAACGGTGAGCCGTATGCTCGGACACACAAATTTGAGAACAACACAAATCTATGCAGTTGTTTCCTCCGAGAGAATCCATCGGGATATGCAGAAAGTACAACAACGCATACAAGATACATTCACCTTAAAACTTTGAAATCATGGCACGAAGCACATTCAAGACACTCTTTTATATCAACCGTTCCAAAGAGAAAAAGAACGGCAAATGCCCGATTATGGGGCGCATCACCATAGACGGAGAACAGGTACAATACAGCACGGGAAAGGAAATCGCTCCCGAACTTTGGGACAGTCGTAAGGGACGGTGCAAAGGTATAGGCGAAGAAACAAAGGAAATCAACCGCTACTTGCAAACCAAAGAGGAACAAGCCAAAGGCAAATACCAAGAATTGGTTTGGCAACATGGCTATATCACCGCCGAGTTACTGAAGCGTGAACTCATGGAAGAAGACAAGCCCAAAGGTTTTCTTTTGGAGGAAGCCCAACTATTTATTGAGGAAAAGCGTCCTTGTGTGGGAATAACGGTAGCCAAACCGACCTTTGCCAACTACATCTATGCCACACAACTCATTGAGGCTTATTTGCGTGAACGCTTGGGGCTGGAGGATATTCGCTACTCATCGCTTGACTATGGTTTTATCGAAGGGATGGACTTCTACCTTAAATCAGAGCGCAACCTTTCTCTTGCCACTATTCAGGTAGTGGTCATCTTCCTTAGAAAACTCATCGGCATCGGTCAGCAGAAGAAGTATATCCGCATCGATCCGTTTGCAGACTACAAAGCAGAACTTCCACACCGCACAAGGCGTTATCTCACTACAGAGGAGCTGCAACAAGTATTACAAACGCCCATCATTGACAGGCAATTTGAGCGAGCAAGGCAACTATTCCTTTTCTGTGCCTTTACTGGTCTGGCTCGTGTGGATATGCAACGGCTCAAACCGAAGCATATCATCCGTAATGCAGATGGTACGGAGGAAATCCGCATCAAAAGGCAGAAAACGGATGTGGAGGCGATTATTCCGCTTTTGCCCATTGCCAGACAGATACTTTCGCTTTATATCAAGGATAAGAAAGCGGACGACTTGATATTCCCCAGTCTCACAATAAGGAAAGCATCCTTTGCATGTGTGAACATCGGGCAGATATGCCAGATAGATAAGGGCTTGACCTTTCACATGGCTCGCCACACATTCTCGACCACGATTTGTCTTTCCAATGGTATTTCGATGGAAACGCTCAGCAAGATGCTCGGACACAGCAATATCGGCACGACGCAGATTTACGGAAAGATAACCGACCACAAAATACAGGAGGATATGACTGCACTCACTCATAGAGAGCATTCAACCTTTGAGAATTACTGCGAATCGATTACACGGCAGAACGTTCCATTGCAACAAGCATAAAAAGGAAGTAATTACCAAACATTTATTATTCACGATTGAAAACCAAACGATTATGAAACAGAACAACAAACAGGAACTTTCCTACTTTCGATTGAAATTAAGAAGTTACATGAGTGAGCATCACCCCGAGAGATTGCAAGATACGGAGTTTATCACTGCACGGGCAGATACGGCTCTAACTGCTTACTGCGATGCCGTGGCGCAAGGTTTCACTCACCCCGAAGCGGAGAGCATGGCAAGCAAGGTTTTGTATCAAGGCTTGCACTTTTCCAAGTATGATACGCTTGTATCCGTGTTGGAAAACGAGTTTGAAAGGGAACTGCCTGTACCACTCCATGAGAAGCTTGCACCCATATTGTTGTCGAACAAGGCTATTCAAGCCACATTCGACAAATTCGGTTTGACGGACACATTTGCTTCTGACGAGCAATACGACCGTCTTTACACCGAACTCACTGGTACGATAGTGCTGCTCACCAAGAGCAATCATTTGCCAATAATCGGTCAGACGGAGGGGTAAGTCCAAAGGCGTTGTAAGCAAAGGCACACGCAAAGTCCCTGATGCCGTTTCTTATCGTGCAAAGGTACAACGGCAGCCAATCTGCCCTGACAAGGTCGAGTCTTGCGGATGGAGAGAAGAATCTCCACCGCAGGATTTTTCCGTTTCAAGGCGGTATTGCCATTTTCTGTATTCGTGCGGTCGTATTCATCTCTCCCAACCTTGCAGGGCTGGGCTGCCGTAGAGAGTATAGGCACGACAAGAATACGGCATACTCAGGCTCTTTGGACGCAAGGCGTAACAACCAACAACAGATAGGACTGACGATAATACGGACAATCTGTTGTTTGTACAATTTGTTGTCATGACTATCTGTTGTCAAAACTATATATCGTCAAAATAATCTATCGATAAAACTATATATCGACACTTCGATATCTCGATTTGTCGAACTATCGAATTATCGATAAAACAACAAAATAATAAAAGGAACGAGCCGGCACCTCATCTCATTACCGCAATAACACAGATGGATCTCCTTTGGTCTTTTCTCTTGTTTTCTCTCTATTTCCCTGCTTATCCTCATTTCTTGCAGCGGTGCTTCCGAGGGTTTACTTTTGCACCCGAGAAGTACGGCAATAGACTGCATAACAGTTTGTTTGCCGAGCAACAACAAAGTAATCAAAACAAAATTAAGGCAATGAAACTCATTATCATCGACCGCAAAGCGTGGGAGCGGCACTGCTCCGAATTTGCAGACTTTATCCACAGTATCGAACAACTCATCGGCAATCCGCCCGAAAAGGACGAATGGCTCGACAACGAAGCCGTATGTCGCAGACTCGGTATCAGCAAGCGTACCCTGCAATCATACAGAGATACGGGGAAAATCCCTTTCTCAATGATTGGACACAAGTGCTATTACAAGGAGAGCGACATCACGGAGTTATTGAACGCAAACAATGAATGAATGAACTATGGCGGAGAATGAAATCATTACGCAGCAAGACCCACAAATGCAGATGTTTTCACAACTGATGGAAGGAATATTGAAGAAATTGGAGCGGTATTGCGCTACCGCCCATCCGATGCTGAATGGTGAAGTTTACCTTTCGGGTGAGGAGGTATGCAGCCAATTACGGCTCAGCACACGCACACTCCAAGAGTACAGAAACTTAGGAACGCTTCCTTTCTACAAAATCGGAGGGAAGATACTATACAAGCAGAGCGACATACAGACAATGCTTGAAAGGCATTATAATCCAATACCGCAAACAGGTAAGTTGTGAGTTAAGTTAAGACATCAGTCGCGACTTAAGTCAAATGGTCTGTTATGACTTTGGTCAAGAAATTAGTTTCGACCTAAGTCAAAATTAACTTTAGTCAAAAATATGTCAGCTCATAAAGTCAGTAAGTCAAGAAATTAGTCTAAACTTATCTCTTGATTTACTTCTTGAACTTTGAACTCTCGTCTATCAAAAGCACCCCAGAAAGGTTACTTTATGGAACATAACAAACTATCTCTTTCTCTATACTGGCAAGGTGTGTCTTTGTACCACAAACTGCCGTTTGTACCACAAAGACCCTTGCCCCGAAAGGGGATTAAATCACTCCGAAGTCGTGATTAGAAAGCAATGAAAAAGCAGAAACAAAAGAAGCCCGATGGCAGATGTGCCACCTGCCCACGATGGGACAGATGGCACATCAGGACATCTAATTCCGAAGACCAGCAGACACTTATCAAGCTCTATCAAAAATCAGGAGCAAAGACAAAGAGCGATTATGTTCGAGCAAGACTTTTAGGCGAAGCCTTTAAGGTCATCACTGAAGAGCCGCCAAAAGAGCCTTACTTAACAATAGTCCGTTAAATATTATGCTGCGTCAGCATCGAAACTAAATATATCATTTATCCTTTCTTTATTTAATGGCGTGTTCGGGTTCTTCTCGAACACGTCAATAATTCGTTGCGCATAGTAGGCATTGATCATCTGCGCTTTAAGTCGACCGATGGACGTTTCATGTTCCTTGCACATGATTTTCGCCACATTGAGTGCCGTGAATGAAGAGTTGAAAGCAAATTCAAGTTTTCTCTTGTCGCGTGCCTGACAATCTGTAAGACCGAGGAACTGCTTTGCGTCGCGAAAGCAAAACTCCTCTTGGAAACGTGTGGCATAGTACTCCACCACATCGCGTCCGTCCATGCTCTCATCCGTAGAGAAGTACAGACGGCGGACACCGTTGGGCAACTCGTGGATGACAAGCGACACGACCCTATGCAAGGATTTGCACCATGCCTTGACAACCATAGAACTGAGCGCATTTTCGCTATGTGGATTCAAAGGAGACTTGGTCATCCCATCTACTGTCAAGACAATTAGAGATTATGCTTTTTCCTATAATGACGGACTAACAGGTTTCACTTGGAAGGGCGAAGCAGGGTGCAAGCTCGGTGCTGGTAACTTTGACGGCTGTATTAACTTGGAATTCATAGACCTGCATACATTAGATAATCCGAGCATAGAAAATCCCGAGTTGAATCGGAAAGGATTTGATATCCTTTTTGGGGGACTGCCAACCCACACCGTGGTGTACCTGCCTAAAGGCAAAGCTTTTACATTTGCTCAGGGCGAGGACGTGAACTTTGTGAAAGCCGATAACACCTGCACCCTGCTAAGTGTACAAGACGGAGCTGACTATGAGTTCCCCAACGTATTCAAGGCTACGAAGGCTGTGTATAACAAGTACAATGCTACTGTGTCAAATGGCACTTACGACTGCTATGATGATTATGAAGTTCCATTTCCAACACTGGATAGCGACAACTCTCTGTCGGCGTACCGCGACTTTTCCGGCATAAGCAACGGCAAGAACTGCTTCACCATGCTGCTGCCCTACGAGGTTCAATTGCCCAAAGGCATCCGTGCCTACGAACTACACCTAAAAGACAACTACAACCACCCGTTCAGGGAGAAAAGGAATACACGCAATATTACTTGTTCCGTTCTATTCCTGATGAAAGCGTGCTTGAGGGCAACAAGCCCTACCTGCTGCGCATAATCGACGGGCAGGTACACACCTCAAAGGAATTTGGCGCCACTAACGTAGAGATTGCGGCATCGGGTACTGATAAGATAGATGACAATGGACAGAAAGTTCCGCAACAAAATCCAACATCTACTTTATACAACAACAATGTAAATGGTACGCTCAAACCGCAAAGTTATCAGACTACCAAGCCTAATCAGGAATTCTTCTTCGTGGGTGGCACCGAACGGCTTAACAACAGCTTGGCTTTCAAGCTCAATACTTGGCTGCTGAATACGGACAAAATGGGGATTGACGTTTGGCGAAAAGTGTACAAGACTGCGGCTCCCGTTGGCGATGCGAAGCCAATAGAGCCAGCCACAGCGGCACCGTTCCGTGGCTACATCCAGCCAAAGAACAACGCTCCGAACAATGCCAAGTACTTTGTCGTCTTTATGGAAGATGAGACAACGGGGATAGACGACTTACAACAAGATAAAGCACAAAATGGCGCACAGCGCATCTACACACTCGATGGACGCTACGTAGGCACCAACTTCGACACGCTACCTAATGGCATCTATGTAATCAAAGGTAAGAAAATTGTAAAATAACGGAAAGATGAAAACTGAGAATATGAACAACAATACAACCACACGTGGCAACCGCGCTTACATCAAGCCACATGCCTACATCATCAAGCTGGAAACAAATTATGGGGTGATGGAGGACAGGAGTATAGCCACAGCCCCCAACACCCCAGCCACTGGCGACGGCAACGCCAAGCAATTTGACATGTCTGACGATATGTGGGGTGACAATCACGAAAGCGATATAGACATCTTTAAATAAAGACAGCTCCACTCACGATGCCGTCTATTCACCATGAGGCGGCATAGAAGGACAGGGGTACCTTTAGACCAAACGGCACGACAGGTAACCCTGTTTCGTATACAGACCTTGCCATACATGGCGCTTTCGTTTACAGCTAATGTGTTGAACAACAAACGTAAAGTAGGACATGCATGCAACAGCCCATTCAACTCCGAAAAGGTCACGAGAATGCTTGTTTGCCTTGTCGAAAAGATGAATGGGCTGATGAGGATGGTGGTTATCACTTAACTACTTTCTTGCCACCGATGATGTAGATGCCCTTTGGCAGTGACTCGAACTGTTGCTCGCCTTTGCCTACCACCACACCTTGCAGGTTGTATATGAGCATTGGCTCATGGCTGATGTGCGGAACAGCGATTGCTGTTGGTGCGTCTTTTGCCATGTAGAACGGTGTCTTGAGAATGCGCTCCCATTTAGGTACGTATTTCATCCCACCTTGGATGAAGTCTTCTTCTTTCTCTACCTTGTAGCCATCTACGTAAATGGCATATTGTGCCCCAGCGGCAACGTTGTCTATCGAGAACGGTATTTCCTTCGTGCTGTTGGCGGGAATGATGTCTGTCAGTGATATTTTGTTTTCAAAATAAGCCTCGTCTGTATTGCCTTTCTTGCAACGCAGCTCAATGTCAAAACCGCCGCAATAGTCAGCACTCTCGCTGTTGGTCACAATGAGTTTCCCCCTCATGGCAGGAGCTTGGAAAGCATTTTCTTCACTTTGTTCGATTTTCACCTCAACCGAAGGAAGGTTTTGCGACTTAGATTCAGTAATGGTAATGTTCCCTCTGGAGCTGATAGTGGCGCCCGATTTGCATTCGAAGGAGTAATCAAACTCTCCAACCTCCTTTGGATAAAGCTCAAACACCACGTCTGTCGTCTGTCGTGCTGGCAAGAAGGTGGTGGTAGAAGCAACATAGTCATACTTGAAGAGCATGTTGAAGGTGTCGTACAGCTCGTCGCCTTTGTTCTCTATGGTGAGGGTTACGAACAGGGGACGTCCTGCCTCCTTGCTACCTTTCACGTCCACTTTCTTCACCTCCAGAACAGGCTTGGCAGTGGAGGTCTTCAGTTCCGTGTCGGTAATCTCTATCTCCTGCGCCATATCTCCAATGCCGCCACAGGCTTTCCATTCGCTTTCGCCTTGTATGCGGTAAACGGGCAGCACGGTGTACTTTCCGTTGGCGAGGGTGTGCGGTATGTTGAAGTTCGCTTCGTTCCTTTGTATCTTGCCGTCGGTCTTGAACTTTAAGCTGAACAGCTTTACGGCGTTTATCAATCTACCTCCCTGCCAAAAGCCTAAGCCGCAATCAGCATCAAAGGCTTCGCCGTAATTGTTCACGCATTTCATGGTGATGTCAAAATCCGTGAAGTCATCACTACTGTTCGATCGGCTTTGACCTTGCAGGGGCATCATCTCTTTGATGTCAACAACTTTGGGAAATACATCAGCACCTTCGCTTGGTCTGAATCCGATGATAGCTCCTTGCTCGCGCGTGTAGATACTGGGCAGTTGCTTAAATCCATATTCGCGTGGCGAAAGAACCGACAGGCGATAGTAGCCGTTGAATTGACCTCCCCAGCCCCAGTTGATGTGAAAGTAGTCGCCTTCCTTGTAGCCATCGCAGACAAAGGCGTGACCATAGTTGTACACCACATCTTCGGCAAAGTAATATACGGGTCGTTTGGCTTTCAACTCATTGTATATCATGTTGCACCATTCCTCGCTGGTATAGTGGTCTCTGAAAACACGGTGCATGTCTTTGGCGTAACCAAACATTCGTGTAAGGAACAATATGACATTGTAGGAATCGGCACCCGAATCATCAGCGGTGTAATCCATATACACCGCCTGTCCAACATACCTCATCAGCTTAGCCACAGCGTCTTGCTGCTGCTGGGTGGTGGGAATGCGGTACGAAGGCAGTATGTCGTTCCACTCGAAGGTACTCTCTACAAGCTCGGATACTTGTAGATGAGCCGATGGAGCCGTGTAGGCAGGCATGGCGGGAGCCTTCTTTGGATACTGGTAGTAGCCCATAATTTGGGCTGCTGCCGTGGCGACACATCCCGTAACACAGTGTTTGTCGTTGTGCATAGGCGTTTGTTGGTTGTAGGGACCGTACTGACTCCATGTGGTTTTTAGCAACGGTTCAATGGGCTGCAGCTTTCTGCCGGCGCGCGTGGTGGCAGGCTTTGTGGTGGCAGGCATGTTGTTCAGCATGCTCACCTCCTGTCGATATTGTGCCAAGAGCATCTTGAGCGATGCCGGACATTGCTGCTCGTCGTATGTTCCCTCTTCTGCATAACCTAACACGTCAGCCGTGCGGTCGTCAGCAGAGGCGATGACGAAGCCCTGTCCCTTGCCTACGTTGAAAATGTAGTAGGCATTGGTACTTGCCACCTCGTTGAGCGAGGGTGTTGCTTGTGAAGCTCGTGTAGCGACCTGGGAGTTAGTACTTATATGGCTCTTGATAAAAGCCAATGCAGCTTGTCGGGCTTGTTGTCTGCCCACAGGGGCGGAAAAAGCCAAGGTTGTTGCGCAGCATAGCAACACTAAAAATGTAAAAATTTTCCTCATATTTAATTTATTAGTATAAAAAGTGATTCTGGTAGTGTCCTTAAAAGTGTGTAATTCATCTTTCCTTTCTCTGTACCATCCACTGCTTTTTCCTGACTTCGTCATCGTGTCACCCAGAAATATAAATCATCCAATATTTCTTGGCAAGAATGTAAAAAATCAGGTTATTTCTCGTATAAAGGGGTCGAGCTTGCTACTTTACTCGCCTTTTTGCACGTCACCCTAAGCAACAAAGATAAGCATTGATTATAAAGTACTTACAAATATGTCTTGAAAAAGTGACGAAGTCAGGAGGAATCCAGCCCTAATTTTTTAGGCTCAAAAAGTTTTAACGGACAGCAATAGTCTTTTTTATCTTGTGTTTTTGTGTAACACGAGGTATAGCCTAAGGTAAATTTGATAAAATAAAAAATCCCCACCTCCAGTATGTATAGAATAACTTTTGTTTTATGATGCACGGAATTTGTTGTTTCTATGCACGTTTTTCTTAGGTACATCTTTAATACATTCTATGGGTGGGGATAAATGAGTGTGTTATTTAACTAACACTTTTTTCCCATTGATGATATAAACGCCACGTTGCAATGTGTTGACTGTTTGTGCATCTGCATGGTTCATGCATCTCTTGCCGGTGATGTCGTACACGCCAATCTTTCCCTGAGATGCCTTGACACCACGGATACCAGTAGCAATGTTGTTGGCTGCATTTTTCCAGCCGTTTGCGCTTCTGTATTTCTCCTCGCTTCCTGCTGGCACTTCCAATACAAAATCGTCATCAAAGCCACTAAAAATATTTACCCATTCAACAGGATCTGTTTTCTTCTCACCTGTTATAAAATCGTATACGCCACTTATTGTCTTGGGAGGCTCTACTGCACTACATACGGCTTTCTTCACACCACAGGAAGAAAAAGCACCCTCGTCTTCACCTTCGAAGGTTTTGAGTGTCTTTGGCAAATACACCTCTTCACATTGAGCATTGTGAGCAAAAGCTCCCATGCCAATTGTTTCTACTTGTGTTTGTGAAAGATCTACCTTCTTAAGATTGCAGTTGTAGAATGCTTTTGTACTCACTTCCTTCAAACTTTTCGGGAAAGTAACAGTCTCCAAAGCGCTACATTCTTCAAAGGCACTCTCCTCAATCATGGAGATATTGTCAGGTAATATTATGGATTTGAGCGCAGTACAATTTTTGAAACATTCTTTTCCCAACTTGGTCAACGACTTAGGTAGCGATACTTCTTGAAGGCTTGCAAAGTCCCAACATATATATTCAGCAAGAGACGTAACGCCTTCTTGTACTACTACCTTTTTAATGTCGTTGCGATTTACTTGCGTATTTTCGCCACCCCATGCATAAACAGAGTTACCATCTGCGTGTTCCATCTCTCCAGTTCCGCTAATGGTAAGTGTGCCATCATCGGTAAACGTCCATTTCAAATTATCACCAATAGTGCCGTTTACGTTACCTGCGAATACACCCATGCAAACGAACAGGCTCATTGTTAACATGTAAATTTTTCTCATACTATAAAAACATTAAATTAAACATATTTAGGTAAAACCTATTTCATGATGTTTAGCAAGAGAAGGCAGGCATTTATAATGCCCATGCCTTCTTATTTCGTAGGTACAACTACTTTCTTGACCTCAAAGTCAACCGATGAGTTGTTTGTATCGGATAATCTTTTTCCATTGAAACGTCGAGTAATCATCTTGCCTGCACCAACGTCTATCTTGTCATCAGCCTTTTCGTAAACGCCATTCCAACCCTTGTCCAGCGTACCCGATATAGCGAAACTTTTTTCAGTAGTAACTCCTTTGAACCTTACGTTTACAGCATCTACGACCCATTGATTCGGTAAGAACATGAGAATTTGTGAATGTGAGTGATGTCCACTCTCGTTCCACATGACATAGCGTCCATACTTTGCCGTCGGCTCTTCAATTTCTTTTAGCAACGCTTCATTTACCTTGGCATTGTTCATATTCTCTTTTATCTTCTCGATAGGTTCTGCCAAACGTATCAGCGCAATGGTGAAGTTACGCTCAAATCCGAAAGGTACATACTCATCGTCGTCTTCATCCCATACTCCGACTTTAGATTTGTCCTCTTTCATTCGTTTTTCCTGTTCTTTGTCGTTTTCCTTACAATAGAGGAACGTCATGTGTGGAACGTTTTCGTTACCATTCTGTCCCCATTCAAAGTCGGCTTTGGAAAGGTCGATAAGCTTTTCGATACCTTTGTATTTGGTTGGATCTTCTCCATTCTCTGTCAAGTACTTCTTGTATCCTTCCGCATGATTGATGGCTCTCATGGCAATAACGATGGTTTTGCCTGCCTTTACGATGTATGGCATGCCACTTTTTTCTTTAGGGAAGCCAATCATATTGGAAACCCCAAACCCTTTCTGTCTATAATCGCAATTAGGTTTGTCAAAGTTAATCTTGTCAACAGCGTTGTACTGACAGAGTGCCAAAGCCATGTTCTCAAGGCTTATGTCATGGTCGGTAGGGTTGTAGACGGAAATAAACTTGTCATCCGTTTCTTCAGATTTGTTGCCGTAGGGTGTCTCCACGAAGTCTCCAGCATAGTAAATGTCCTTTATAATTAGGTCTGCGCTTTCTGTCTCAGCGGTATTTTTCTTTTCTTCTGGTTGTCCGTCACGTGTACAGTTTGCGAAAAGCGCAATTGTTGCCAATGCGCATAGCATCATCTTTTTCATTTGTTAGTTTTTCTTTTTATCAGTTATTGTTGTTTAGTTATTCTTGTATGTCTCCACTCTTATTTCTTCTTCGTACGTGCGTTGATGGAGTTGACCTTCCAGTATGCGATCATGTCTAACGGTTTGCCCTTGCTGTCACGTCTGCACAGTGATGGTACACCTTTCGTGTAGTTCAGTGCAGAACTCATCTCGGCTACAAATCCCTTTCCATTGCTACGACGGATTAGCGCACCTTGTAATTCCGAAGGATCGAATGAGGGATTAGAAAAGTCATTAATTCCAAATATCCGCTTGCAGACACTTGCCGTTCCTCTGTCGTACCACCATACTTTTTCTTTCTTTTCTTCTGTTCCTTCCATTACAGCGTGTCCTGTCGCATCATATACAGTTACAGAGCTTGGGCCTGTCAGCAAGTCCATTTTCTTCTCTGTCGAAGGACAAATAGTAAGGAAGTCGACAACCCAATTGTAATTCAGCTCAATAGCATTGACGCCAGCCATGCCAGTTGTGTTATATATCATGTGGTAGTATGCTGTTGGGTATTTTCTGTTCTTTTCCAGTTCTCTTTTCTTCAGCGGATCTGTCTCGTCATTAATTTGGTCCTGCTCGGTTCCGTACAAATCATATAGTTGATACCAATTGTTGCGTGAACGTGGCGATTCGTCAGGATAAAATCCTTTTTCGTCTTTGGTATGAGGCTTGGAAGCATCGCCATCAGGCAATTTCACCAAAGCGATGCGCATACTCTGGCTTGGTCCCTTAAATGGAAGTCCATCCCACAAAACAAGGTCACACATGTTTGGAATATCCTTGTTGTCAAATTTGTCGTTAGGGTCGCACATTCCGTTTTTCGGTGAATGCTGGTTGCATAATTCAAAGGTCTTGTCCTTTGGAAGTTTACTGTAGTCGGGCAGAGCTTCCCAGCCATAGTAGTTTTTCTTTGCCTCTTCTTCTGTGGTTTCATTCTCGGCAAGGAATTTCTTCTTGTGATCGCACGCATACTTCACTACGATGACACTGTCACCAGGCTGTATGACATGTGGCTTTTTTGTCACAGGGTCGTTGGGGAAGTACGACATGCCTCCAATGCCATAATATCGTTTGGTAAAATCTCCATTTCCGTCTTTTTGGAACGAATATTGAATACTTGGGTCGACAACATGACTAGCAAGTGCCATATTGGCAAGCGATATCGGTTGGTTGGTAGGATTGTATATAACCAGATAGTTGGCATCCTCGTATCTTTCATATTGGCTTTTGAAGCCCATTGAAGACAAATCCCTATAAGTGCAGTAACCAATGTAAAAAACTTCTTTGAAAATGAGGTGGTCTACTGTTGAATTAGCATCAGTTCTGTCTGGCATGTCTCCATCTCTCTGGCATGCAGTGAATAGAGATGATAAAGCCATGAACGCTAATATCAAGGTATAATTTATTTTTTTCATATCCTTGTTTTGTTTATTTGTACTGATAATTTTTGTTGTTGATAATAATTGTATGAGTTAGAGGAACCAGTTGCCAAATGCGCCAAAGCCATGCGTCTTAACATTTTGGCTTGCTTCGTATGCTTGTTTTCCTGTTAATCCAATCTCTCTACCTAAGTAGAAATAATATGGTTCTGCTGGAGAAACGTTTGTTGGGTCGGAATCGAACCTATTGCAATACACCTTGATAGGTATATTGAAGCGTATAAGCTCTTTCCATTCAGGAACCTCGAGGGTCGTGTTCTTCGATTGCCAGAAAGGATTATAGAAAGGTGCGCAGGCTTTTTCACTCTTCATCCAATCCCAAAATCCAGCATAGTCCAGCTCCTTGTTGGCAATGGTAGCCTTAGGAATGTATGCCTTCTTTCCCTTTTGACATTTCATTACTCTTACGGAAAGATAGAAGTATGGCAATATATATGAAGGACGGCTATATACTACAGACTCACCAGAAAAACCTTTTACCATGAAAGGCCATGTGTCTTTTTTCTCTCCAGACCCATATCGTCCATCTATTTCAGGTCTAAAATTAGATGAAGGCTCGTTAGCTTCATAGTAAAAGTTGATATGTCCTTTTAGCCCTACACAGTCCTTGTCATAGGAAACGCATGAATTAGCATCGGTGGCATCAAGGGGTGGCAGCAACCTAATGTTGTAAAACTCGCGCATACCGTCAGCCATGGCATTCTGATGCCATGTGTCACGGTAGGCATATTCAAACAAATTCTTGGTTGCATTTTGTCTACGCATAAAAATATCGTGACCTAAAGTTTCGTCCTTATCTACTCCTTCGAAATAAGGTGATACGACAGGACGCTCGTCTACTTTGCCATCTTTCCCATTTTTGTCAACTCCCCATGTACCTCTACAGTCTTCAATCTTGTATGGATTACCCTTATCGTCCACGTCGCTGATGGTAAAGAATATTTGATACTCATCAGAGTGCTTGTATATCTCATCGTTAAGCAACTTTCCGTCTTTATCCAAAAAGAACAAGCATATACCCCAAAGGTTTTTATCTCCACCTATAAGGCGAATGTAAGGTTGCTGGGGAGTAGGTTTTCCTAACTTCTTCTCAAAAACAGTTTGAATACTCTTTTCCCACTCCACCTTTACAGTTGGAAATTTTTGTGAGTTGTTTTCTACTATGACAAATTCTTCTTGTCTCCATGGCGCTGCAGGGTAAACATAATTGCCATGAAATTTTTCATCTCCGTGTGAGTGTCCTTCCTTGAACATGACTAAGCAACGAGCCCAGTTATTGAATGCGCCATCTTGGTCGGGATTACTCATGGCATCACCAAAGGGAGCTTTTTTCTGCAAGCTGTCAACCATGGCATCCGCACCGCTGTGTGGCACTTCTTTGTATTCAAGTGGATTTTCGTTGTAATTGACGTTCATGTTACCAAAGATGAAATCATCGCATGATGTACATAGCATCAATATAAGAACGAAACAAAAACTATATTTTTTCATTTTATTTTTTATGTAAATTTCTTGATTAGATAGTTTAGTATAATTGGCACTTTGCTACATACTCTCACTCCTCTTAGCCGTGTATGTAATTTTTCCTTAGTTAGGAGAACGTGTCAGCTATGTGAGGAGGATGATGCGCAAATGCCTTCCATTTAGCTGGAGTCTACATGACGAATATATTCTTGCGATTCCTTGACAGCAAATATTGAGGATTGAAGAAATAATTCTTGATTTCATTCGTATCCATGTGAGGATAGAACTTTTTGAAATCTTCCACGAACTTCTCGTCTCCATCTTTCATGTCCGCAATGACGCGGAATGTTAAAGGAATATCAATATCGTGATTACTCCATTCTGATTTTATTTCATTAAAATTATAAAGTCCTCTACCATCTCCATTTCCGAATGTTGGAATTTCGAAATAAGTCTTTGAGTTGGCATCTGGATTATCATTTCCATATTTGGGCCAAATGACATTCTTTGATTTATCCATTTGTGATACGATGTTGCATAGGCTTATTTGTATAGCAAATTCGGTATTGGCTTGGTTAAATTGCAGCACTCCCTTGAATCCCATTCTGTCTAAATTGTTTGGACCCGTACCTATTCTCCGGCATTGATGCAGCAATTCCACGAAATCACCTTGTCTTTGTCTCAGTGCATTTGTGCCATCGTCAACTACACCGCCGTCACCGCTACCTTCTTGATATTCATATCCCAATTGTTTCTCAAACGGGTCGGTATCTCGGTATTGGTAAGTAAACAACTTGTTAGCAAGTTCTGCCGCATGTTGCATGGTGAGTGTTTGAAAGAATTTATAACCATTTTCAGTCCATGTGGCTTGATCTCTTTTCAGCGTAGGGAATATATTTATCGCCTTGTCTATCAGAGTGCTATCATACGGCATGATATCTGATTTGTTCCCACTTTCAGGTGCAAGCAGCGCATTGGTAGTGGTGATGTCGCAGTTCTTTAACTTGTCGCCCTCCATTTCAAAAGTAAGCTCTGGATAATAAGTGGATTTTTCATCCAGTGTGTGTGGATAAAAACCCTGCTTACTGTTCTTGGATATGGTTTTACCATCTATGGTGTAACTGTGTTCCAATACTTCGTTGCCAATAGTAAAGAAGTGTTGGTGTTGTACCAGTGTGGAGTTGTCGAAGTCTGGGTCGCCGTTTTTCTTGTAATAGAACTGTATGAACTCAGCATTAATTTGTTGGTGGTTGGCTCCATAATACGTAAGCTCAAGTCCGTAATAAACGTCATCTGATGCAACTACATCAAAATGGTCACGCTGACTGGTAATTTGCATTTGCCCATTGTCGTCCTTACTTATCTCAATTTGTTGCATGAGCGGATAGTCTGTCGGTTTATCCGTGTTCACGCTTATCATGTTGTACGAGTCTTGTTCGTATGTGTTGTCTATACTGTTGTCGGCACCAAAGTTTCCAACCTTTATATTTCCACCCTTGAACCCCATTCTAAGTACGGCACTTACTGCGTATATCTGTGAGTGTCCCTTGCCATTGTACTCGATAGAAGCAGGAGGAGCTTTTACTACTGTCTTCAAGAATTCATCAACATTATCGGTAGAACATGCGGCAAGCATGCAGCAGCATCCTACAGCTAAAATAGTTGATCGCATTATTGTCTTATATTGTAACTTCATTTTCTTAAAATTTAATGATTGTGCGCAAAGAGTAGTTCATGCCACGTTCGTGCGCATAATATCTAAATCGGTCTGTATATTCTTTATATAATGTGTTGAGGATGTTATCGCCTACCAACATTACCTTTATTTCCCTGTTGTTGGGCAGCTTGAAGGCAACGTCTGCTGTGGTGCCAAGCAAGAAGTAAGGGTCGGGCGATACTGCCACTAAATCCTTGTTGGGGTCGAAACGTTCCTGTTTCGTGACATAGTTGCCAGTGAGAGAGAACGATGCCTTTATCTTTTTCTCTGCACCGAAGACATGTTCATAGTTGGCTGACAGCCCATACTTGTCTGATGGCATGAAAGGCAACCAGTCGTTTCGTGTAATGTTGCGTGCGAATATCCATTCGCCCTTTGCCACGATACTGAGTCCTTTAATGGGATTTACTGTAGCTTCTATATCGCCACCATACAGCCTCACATCGTCCTGATCGTACATAAACTTGGCGTATTTTCCACTTGGACTGTTGTGAAAACGGTCAGCGCCATAGCCGATATGGTCGTATATATAACTGTTGATGTGCTGGTAGAACAGGCTTGGCTCTACGGATACCCATGTGTTGCGATACCTTGCCCCTAAGATGGACTTCCAACCACGCTCACTCTTTAGGTTTCTATTGCCCACTACCCAGTAAGAACCTTCTTGAAGACCGATGGCATAAAGCTCGTTGATGTCTGGTGGACGCCATGACCAGCCTATGTTCGCACGCATGTCCCAATTGTCGTTAAACTGATAGTGAGTAGCAAAGCTCGAGGTGAAATTGCTGTAAACCTTGAAGTCGTCGTAATAGTCGTACTTGTTCAACGTCGTGTAGCCGCTCACGCTCATCACTCTAAAGTCGTAACGTAAGCCCAATTCGCATTGCAATTTTTCAAAGAAAGTCGCCTTTTGCAACAGGAAGCCACCCATAGTGAGAGCCGCAAAGTTTGGTACGAAGGCAGGATTCTTGGTGCCTGGGAAGTTGTAGTTTATTTGGTATGTGTTTGCCAAGCCTGCAAAGGTAGACATCTTGTAAGGCTTCCATGAAACACGATATGACAAGTCGGCCTTGTATGTTTTCAATATGAGGTCTTGCATCGGAATGACGCTCCACTCCTTTTTCATACGATTCTCATACTCCTGTCGCAAATTTTCTTGGAGCGACAACGTCAAATCCAGCGATTGCTTTGGATTGATGCGATATTTCACCTCGCCTTTCAGCGTAAAGTGTTGTGATTGCTGGAAGGGTATACCAATTTCATAACTGAATGGTTGCAATGACGACTCTGTTGGACGACCAATGCGGAAGCGTTCTTGTAGTTGTGCCAAGTCAGATATTTGGCTGCCAAAATAGATACCAGAGCGTTGGTAGAACAAACTTGTAAGCACCGTTGCCGTGATGCGCTTGTTCTCAAAACCACCCATGGCAGACATACTGATGTTGTTGTAACCCGTGTTGTTCATGATGTATTCGGGCGTATGGTAATCACCACCACGAGTATAGTTGCCGTGCAGGCGCATACCGAAATTCTTCCAACCAGCCTCTATGCTTCCAGAACCGCTTATCCCACGGGCATTGGTGTCATAGCCGATGTTGGTAACCCCTTTCACGATAGGATTGTTATGTCCATAGGGTAATGGTGCATCGTTGAGCAATACCACACCTCCCATGGCACCAAAACCGTAACGGATACATTCTGCGCCCTTTACAACCTCTACCATGCTGGCACCTGTATAGTCAATCTCCGGTGCATGGTCGTTACCCCAACTCTGACTCTCTAATTTTACACCGTTGTTCATCAATAGAATACGGCTACTGTGCATACCTTGAATAACAGGTTTAGCCACCGTACTACCGGCACTGATAGAACTAACACCTGGAATAGACTCCAACATTTTTGCCAACGAGGTGGCACCACCTTTTTCGAGTATACTTTGATCCAGTGTTTTGGCTTGCTGCATGATGTTGGTGTGTCTCTTTTTTGATGTCACCGTTACATCACTTAATTGCAGTGCTTCTTCCTTTAACTTGATGTTCAGTGTGCGTGTTTGTGCTGACACATAAGAAATGTAACTCTTGTAACCTACGAATGTGACAGTGATTTTCACCTTCTTGCCGCTGTTGTCTAACTTTATAGCGCAGGTACCCGACTCGTTGGTGACGTATGTCTTGCCGTTGCTATCTTTCACAACAGCTCCTAATATAGGCTCGCCCGTTAGCGAATCTGTAACTTGAAGGGTCACGCTACCCTCCTCGGATTTGTCTGAACTTGCGTTCGTACTATTGTATGCCTTCGTGGCAGAGATGCTTAAAAACAGCATCATCAGCATTAGCAAGCATCCCTTGAAAAGAGAGTCTGGAGCCGATAGAATCTTTTGCGTTCGTTGTCCTTTTTTCAACATTTTACTATTTTAATAATTGTCTTTTTCTTAAAAATCATTTTAGGGTGCAAAGGTATTTCAATTTTTCTATTCAAAAAAACAATGTACATACCCAAAAATAGGTATTTTCTTGTTGCTTCATTTTGTGGACATGACTACTTTTAGCGAAAGCAGTTGATGTAGGGGAGCTTGTTGACTAAGTAGTGTTCCTGTTGTTTGGGATGTGGTCTGTGTGCGCATTATTTATTTTGGTTATTAAATAGTATATTGTGTATATTTGCTCTTTCAATTCGGAAATAGAAAGTAGGCTGCTCAATGCACTTCTGTATGACAATCCAAGATATATATTTCTAATGGAAGATATAATCTTTTCTGTTTCCACAGTTTGAATAATCTCTCCTTTCTGTTTGGCAAGCTCTATCACCTCTTTCCACTTAAGGCTCTTTCTTTTCTCGTATTCTTGAAACTTCTCTTTCCAATCCGGATAGTTGTCTTTCAGATACAAGATAAATGACATGAAATTGGCAGGAGTGACTGTGCCTTTTGTCATTATAAAAAATGATTTCATACGGCGACCGATGTTTTCTACACGATTATCAATGAAGTCCTTTAATGGTGTCGAACTTGTAAGTTCAAGAAAGTCTGTAGCACCATTTGTCAAGAATTCAAATACAAACCTATCAACGGCATGATTGAATATATCCTCCTTATTCTTGAAATGATGAAACATATTGCCACGAGAAATGCCAGTAGCTTCCACTAACTCCGAAAATGATACTGCTGCATAACCTTTTTCAGAAACAGCCTGAACTATTCATTAAGGATAATGTCCCTTTTGCTTATGCCTTCTTTATCTATTTGTTTTTCCATCATTTCATACTTGCCAAATTCAAAACAGAACGTTTGTTCCGTGTTTATAAGTGCAATATTATGCAAATTATTTCAATCCGCCAATTTTTTTCGATGATTTTTCCCGAAAAAGTTTCATTTTTCTCTCTTTATCTTACTTTACAGTGTAAAATAATTGATTATGAGCCTTTTTGATAGCATAATAACAACACTAAAACTTGAATAAATAAGTGCCAATAGAATTAGATGTGAATATTTTAAGGTGTATCTACAATTTATTTCTCTAAAAATACACTGTTTTCATCAGAAAATATTATCTTTGCATTATCAATTTAAGTGCTCTTTGAAGTAATGCAGAATAAAGAAAGGGAAAGAAACTCGCTCGTTTCCATCTCGTAACCCATTTACCCTTTATTTATTCTTATTTTATTGATTATCTAGAAGATACAATATGCTTGAATCTTTTCCTGGCGTAGTCTGTTGCGATAAGCATCTTTGCCCTTTCCTCGCTCTCACTCAGTGGTGCTCGTCCCAAGATTGTGGCATCGCCACTCTTGGCAAACTCCATCAGCTTGCCGATAAAGACTTCCTGCTCGGGTGTCGGTGGTATGTTATGCAGTATCTCGTTCTTCTCCGGTCGGTCGATACCGATGTCCTTGGCAGTACGGAAGTCGCAAATCTCCGCATAGAAAGCAGCCAGTTCGGGCACTTTGATGAAGGTACGATAGCGTTCCTTCTGGATAATCTCATTGGTGATGGAGAACTCGTAGTCAGTCGATTTCTTGGCAAAGACGGCTGCCCATGCGTCAAAGCTGTTGATGCCCTGCTTTTCCAAAGCCTGCGGACGGAGATACTTAAAGAGTAGATATAGCTCTGTAAGACTGTTACTGATGGTTGTTCCCGAAAGGAAAGTCGCCCCCAAGTCCTTGCCCGACCGCTCCTGTATGGTGCGTATGGCAAAGAGCATATTTAGGGCACGCTGTGAGCCGTCGGGATTCCCCAAGCCCGACACACGGTCGTGGCGGGTATTGAACATCAGGTTCTTGAACTGGTGGCTTTCATCGACAAAGAGGTGGTCGATTCCCATCATCTTGAAGTCCACGGCATCGTCTTTTCTTTCGGTGATGCTGTCCTGTATGTTCTGCAACTTGGCTTCAAGCGTCTGCTTGCGCTTCTCCAATCCTTTGAGCATACCACGGGAGATGTCCGCTCCCTGCAGTCGCAGGACTTCAAGGTTCTCCTCCACGGAGTCCATCTCCTTCTGCAGGATAGCCTCCTGTATCTCCAATGCCTGCGGTATCATTCCGAACTGCTCGTGCGTGAGGATGATGCAGTCCCAGTCGTTGTTCTTGATATCGTTGAAGATGCGCTGGCGGTTCTGCTTGCTGAAATCGTTCTTGCCTGGATATAGAATCCTTGCATTGGGATAGGCCTTGCGGAATGTGTCGGCAATATCGAAGACGTTTGCCTTCAGCCCGATAATCATCGGCTTGTTTGCCAGTCCCAATCGCTTCATCTCGTAGGCTGCCGTACACATGATGAGTGTCTTGCCCGCTCCCACCTCGTGGTCGCAGATGCCGCCACCGTTGGTTTTGAGCATCCACACGGCATCTTTCTGGCTCTTGTAGAGGTCGGCAATACCCAATCGTTTGAGGTCAAGATCGGGAAACGTCTGGTGCATACCGTCAAAGTTTGGTCGTACAAAACAGTTGAAAAGACGATTATAACGGTCAGAGAGTTGCTGCTTGAACGTGTCAGGTGTGCGTCCGAGCCAATCGATAAAGCCCTGTCTGATTTCCTCAATCTTGGCATTCGCCATCTGTATGGCGTGTCCGTCCCGCACCTTGATGGTCTTGATTTCTCCCGTAACCTTATCCGCCACCTCCTTACTCTTGTTGATGTCGGGAATGGTATTGTGCAGGGCGTGCTTCAAAAGGTTGATGCCATCATAACGGCGGAACTCGCCCTGTACGGCATACTTGTGCCAGATATTGGCATTCTTTCGGTCGCAGACAATGCTGTACTCGTCCATATTGGAATGGTAGGATACGCCAATATCCGTCCCAAAGAACTCCGAGGCGAACCTGCCATAGACCTTTGAGGGTATCCAACGTTCACCGAGGTTGAAGTCAAGCTCGGCAAAGGGAATGGGCGTAGGCGTGGCTGTACGTAGGGCAGCAAGGCTCTGCTTTGCCTCTTCGTGTTCGGGATGGTCCAAGAGCCACGACTCGATACGCTCCGCCTTTTCTATTACATTGCCCGAAATGAACTTGTCCGCAACCTCATAAGCATTCTCTTCGGGGTTGAAGTAGATACGACCTTCCAAGGAAGAAATGATGTCGCTTTCCTCCATATCAGGTAAAAGCGAACTCATGTAGTCAAGTTCCACCGTGCCGTACTTGTTGAGCGATGCACCCAGTGCCTCCATCGGGTCTGCGGCAACGGTCAGTTCCGTGGTGGAAAATGCCGTTGGATGGTCAAAGATGTCCGCCTTGATGTACCTGCCGTTCTCGGAGCGTTCCAAGAAGAGCATTTCCACGCCTGTAGCATCCATCTTGATAATGTCGGTGTTCGCCTTCTGGTTAAAGTAGCCCCAGCGTGCAACATAGTCATCATACAGATGATTGAGCCTGCTGCGGTCTTCCCTGTCTTCTGCATGGTTCTCCGCCTCGTAGTCATAGAGACGATGATAGCACTCCCGTATCTCGATATAGGCTTTGAGGCGGGAAAGCTGCGCATACGGCAAGTCCATCGGGTTAAAGGTTGGATGTCGCTTTAAGTCAGAAAGAAACCCCACCTGCCCTTTCTGCACGACAATGGAGCCGTCTCTCAGGTGAGAGTCCGGCGAAGAGAGAAAAGGGCGCGGTGAAGCGTCAAACTCCTTTCTGACTTCCGCTATCGGCTGCGGCTTGCGCTCCTCGGCTTCGTTCATGAAGTCAAAGAGTGACGGCTCACGTGGAGAGGAAGAAACTGCCTTCCTGCTGCCACGGGTACGCCGTCGGGGAACAGCTACTGACTTTTGTATCTTGCTGTCCGATGATTTTTGGGGAGCAGTTTGAGTTATAGGACGATGCGCCTGTGAAGTTCCTGAATTATCCTTGATTTCATTGTTCACACGGCTGACCTCTCTTGTCCAAAGGCTGTATTCCTCAGGGGCAAACAGTGACAGCTGCTCTGGTTGTCCGATGTCTTCCATGTTATTGTCCACCACCGGATGATGATCGTCGTCAAAGAATATCGTCTGCCCGTTCATCTCTCTCGGGGCTTCAATATCCGTACGGATTTCCTGTGGTTCCTGCTCGTACTGATGATGAAGTGTCAAGGCGGGTACGCCTTCGGGTGCAGGTTCAATAGTCATGGAAGGCTGTTCTGATACTAATTGTTGTGGGGCGGACTCTGGTGATGATGGCTGTAATGGGCTTGTCTCTCCGTTAGGAACGGTATTTTCCATTATCTGCGTATCGTTCTCAGAAGCAATGGCCACAGTCTCCTTAACCTCATTCTCTGTCTTTGTTATTGCTTCTTCCTTGATTTCCTCTGCCACCACTTTTTCTTTAGTATATTGTCCCCTGACGATTTCTTCCAATTCGGCTATCTCGTGCAGTTTCTTAGGAGAGAAATACAGGTCGCGCTCTATGCCCAGTCCTCTTACTTTCACACCTTCCATCTCATCGAGGGACATATTGCCAAGCTCCCAGCCGTAACCCATCGTGACAGCACCGAAACCAATGCGGCTCTTGGGGTCATATTCCAAAAGGTAAGCCGTGTAAGCTCCCATAGGGAAGAAATAGCGTGCGTAGGCAACCTTATCGCCAATGAGTTCCTTTTCCGTGCTGTAAAGTTTAGGCAACTGTTTCCTGATACTATCGGGCATGAGGTTATGGGCGCCAGTATCGTCTTCCTCCTTTGTTCCCAGCATTTGCGGTTTTCCTTCCGCCTGCACGGTAACTCCTAATTTTTGCAGCATTTCATCAACCCTCACCTGCCATTCTTCCTTGGTCATCGGTATGCCAGTTTCATAGAGCTTACGGTCGATACGTTGTCCCATTTCAAGGGAGAGTTGTGTTCGGAGACTTTCTGCCATTTCTTCAATCCCTCCTGTGAACCGATACTCCCATGCCGGTCTTCCATAAGGGTCTGTACCCATTATGCGCTCTGTGGCAATGGTGCGATGAGAAATGTCTTTCCAATCTCCTACAAAAAGTGAGTTGTGCTTGAAGACGACAGAAGAGCCTTCTTCCTTAGGAACGGAAAGAGTTTCTACAAACTGCTGTTCGATGCCCTCGCTGATTTCTTTACCCGTCTGTTTCTGCAGGACGATGAGGTCACTGCCTACGTCCGTTCCTGCATTGTCTGAAAACATACCCGATGGCAGTCGGAGAGCGGAGATAAGGCGACTGTTCTGCATGAGGTAACGGCGTATGGCCTCATTGCGGGGACTGTCCAAAACGCCCTGTGAAGTAATAAATGCCAGTAAGCCACCTTCCTTGATGCAGTCCAGACCTTTCACGAAGAAGTAATTGTGAATGGCACGTGTGGACTCACGTTTGAGAGTGTCCTTGCCTTTGCTGTACTCTCGGTCATAGACCATGAAGTCGCCAAAGGGGATGTTACTTGTAATAAGGTCGTATTTGTCTTTGTTTTCTAACTCCCCAATAGCTTCAAAAGGCTCGTTTCTAACGAACACGTTGCCTTTGCCATGCGGGTGCAGGGCTTGTGAGATGCGGGCAGTAAGCAGGTCTTTCTCCATTGCATCTACAACTCCCGCTTGCCTTGCAAAGGTTTCGGCAAAGGCACCCATACCAGCCGAAGAGTCTAAACATCGTCTTACCTGCAGGTTTGTGGAGACAAGTGCGTCTGAGATAGCAGAAACGATACGGGTATCAGTATAGAAGGAGGTTAGTACGCTTGCCTTGATGCTCTCCCAATACCGCTTGGCAGTGTTGGCATCTACGGCTTCACGATAAATCATCTGTTTGAGCTGCTGGGTAGGTTCAAAGAGATTTTGCTCCGACTTGCTCCAATAGCGGATGTCATCGGGGTTATCTGTACGGTTGAGTACACATTTCAAACCACCGAAGCCTTGGTAGTTTCGTAAAATACTTTTCTCAGCTTCGGTGGCTTCGCGGCGTTCTTTCTCCAATCGTAAGACCACACGGATGGCTTCCGTGTTGGCTTGCAGGACTTCTTTCTTATTGTATGCCATAAGGTATAACTTATTCTATTATGGGAATAATCACTCTGACACCTAAGCTTGACCGTAATGTCAGACTTTAGTATCAGAAATGAAGTAATATGCTATTTCCGTTTCTTGTTTTGTTCAAACTCAAAGGTGGTGGTATAATCGTCCTTCAAAGCCAGTCGGGCATTGAATTTCTTGCCTGCCTTGCTGGTCAGCCCTTTAAGGATAGGCGTACGACCAGAACTTATCAAGTCACGGATATTATCTTCAGAGAGGTGTATGCCGCAGACTTCACGAAACACGTGGAAGCCACAGGTTTCATGTCTGCACTTGGCAACCTTGGCATAGATGCCGACACTCTGCTGTCCGCACTTTGGACAGCGGTATACAGGATAGGACTTCTGCTCTGAAGAAAGCGAGAGGAGTTCCTCACAGATTGTCCCCACGTATGAGTTGATGCCCTGTGCGAACCTTTCAGATAGCATCTTTCCTGCTTCAATAGCGGCAAGGGCAAGTTCCCAACTGCCTGTCATCTCCGCATTGGCGATCTTCTTGTCCTTGACAATCTCATAGACAGCTAGGCCTTTTTCTGTCGGTATGATGGCTTTCTTATCCCTTCGGATATAGTCACGAAGAATCAGCGTTTCGATGATGTTGGCACGGGTGGCAGGTGTGCCGATACCGCACTCTGCCATCGCCTTCTTGCTTTCTGCATCTTCGATCTCTTTTCCTGCATTTTCCATAGCAGAGAGGAGCGTTGCCTCTGTATAGAGAGGCTTTGGCTTGGTCTTATGTTCGGTGATTTCTGCATCAACAAGTGGCAGGACTTCTCCCTCCGTCAAGTTGGGCAATGAAAGCAAAACCAGCTCGTCGCCGTCTTCTTTCTTCTCTGTCTCGGTTGCCTTGTTTTTCTGCACGGCTTTCCATCCCAAGGAAATCTGCCTACACGCTTTCCAAGTAAAGATGTTGGTACCGTTAGTAAACCGCACCTGCATACGTTCTTCCTCTGAATCGGGGGAAAAGGCTTCTATCAAGCGATTAACTACCATTTGATAGATGGTTCTTTCATCTGCCGACAATCCTGATGGTGGTTCACCAGTCGGGATGATGGCGTGGTGGTCGGTAACTTTGGTATTGTCCACCGAGTGGCGGTTAAGCGGATTGGATAGTGTCTTGCCTATCTTGCGCAGCAGGGCGGGTACTTCCTCAAAGACATCCTCGCTGATGTATCGGCTGCCTGTGCGGGGATAGGTCGTGATTTTCTTCTCATAGAGGCTTTGGGCTATCGAGAGGGTTTTGTCTGCAGAAAAGCCGTGGCGTCTGTTGGCATCCTTCTGCAAGGCAGTAAGGTCGTACAAGAGTGGTGGCGCGGTATGCGTTACCTTTATTGTGACCGTTTCTACCGTAAGCCGGCTCTGACTGCGAAGTGCAGCGAGAGCAGTCTGTGCCAATGCTTTATTCTCATAGTCTTTACAGCCAACGGCTTTTATCGACAAGCCCTCTTTTTCTGTGTGAACGGATAATTTCCAATAGGGTACGGAAGAAAAATCACGATTTTCTATGTACCGACGGCAGACCATAGCAAGGGTCGGGGTCTGTACCCGCCCCAAGGAATAGCCACCCTTGCGGGCGATAGACAATGCACGACTGGCATTGATGCCCACCAGCCAGTCGGCTTCACTCCTTGCCTTGGCAGAGTAATAGAGATTGTCGTAACAGCTTCCAGGCTTGAGATTGGAGAGTCCCTCACGGATAGCCTTGTCCGTGAGGGAACTTATCCAAAGACGGTCGAAAGGCTTTCTACAACCAAGATGTTGGTAGATATAGCGGAAGATGAGCTCACCTTCACGCCCTGCATCGGTGGCAACGATGATGCGGTTAGCCTTGTCAAAGCAGGAACGTATCACCTTTAACTGCTTCAATGCTGCAGGGTCGTCGTGATACTCTTTGTCTTTGCGTACTTGTCGTACCACTAACTGAAAGGGATTGGGACGGATGGGCAAGTCCTCACGCTTATAAGCAGAAAAACCGTAGGCTTCGGGCATGGCAAGGGCGATGAGGTGTCCCATTGCCCAAGTAACGACATAGCCGCAGCCTTCCATATATCCGTCCTGCTTGCTGTTTGCTCCAACGATGCGGGCAATATCTCTGGCTACCGAGGGTTTCTCGGCAATAATACAAGTTGTCATAGTCGGTAATAGAATTAAGGGTTACATCTTACGTCCACGGGACTTCTTCTGTTTGTTCTCGTCCTGCTTTTGCTTCTGCTCGGAAGTAGGTTGTGTCTGTCCCGTCTTCAAGGGCTCTTTCACATTCTTGGTGGCTTCGTTGGTCTTGCCGTGGTTGTTCACGGCTACCTGCGTCTTGTGTTCTTCGGCTACGGCAACCACCTTTTCTTTGCCGGTTTCCTGCTTCTTGTCAGGATTCCACTTGTAAAAACGTGGTCTATTCTGTTCCTTGTCCATACGAACGTACGCGTTGAAAGGTTGTCCCTGTTTGTCCACCATATTCTTTAGATATAGTGTACGACCGCTATCCAAGGCTTCACGCTGTTTATCTGACAGCTCCAAGCCGCAGAGCTTATGTGGTACGCCTTGCTGCTGTGTCTGCTGCTGGCGTTCCTTAAATCCACGGTTATTGTCAAAGATGAACTCAATGCCTTTTCGCTCGGCATTGACTTGCAAAGTTGCATCAAAGGTCTTACCACTCTTGGCAGTCATACCTTCCACCTTCACAGCCTTACCTTCCACAAGGTCTTTATACTGTGCATCGGAAAGGGTAATACCTTTGATTTCCTTGGGGATATTCACACGGTCAGCACGCAGGGCGATAATTTCGTTGGTCTGCGGATCGATAGAGACGTAAGCAGAAAAAGGTTCAGCGTTCTTGGGAGTTACTTCAATAGTTTTACCGAGATTGCCCGTAGTGAGGAGTTGCTCCTTTTCTTCAGGAGAGAACTTGTAGCCCATATAGGGAAAGTCAAGCTGTGGTTCTTTTCTCAAAGGATGAATTGCCAAACCGATATTGCCGTTGTCGTCCGTGCGGAAAGCTAGACGTGCTTCAGTGTAGATGGTGGTGTCGCCGATAGGAACAGCAATTGTGATGAGATTACTCTTCTGCCAGTTAAGCATTTTCTCTAATTCTCCACTCTGTTCCAATCTCTCACGGGACAGTCCAAGACTGTCGAGCATCTTCCAGTCCACTTTCTCGTGGTCGATGGCAGTGGTATTCTTCTTTTGCGGCAGATAATCATCAAAGGACACTCCAATCTCTGCCAGCTGCTGCTTGCTTTCGAGCTTCTCGCGGTTTTGCAGCATGGTACGCAGGTTGTCCACGCCCTGTTCCACATTGTCTGCCAATACCTTGTATAATCCGAAGTGAGTCGGGTTATTAAACTGTTTGAGGAAGTTGGCCATGAAATTCTTCAGAAGTCCGTCCTTGTTGTTGAACTTCAAGAACGCTGCCTGATTGGCAGCGATTGCCTCGGTGGTTTTAAGGTTTCCCTTGTCGTCAATACCCGATACAACAGAAAGTTTGCCCGCTTCCTGCTCGTTCTTCACTTCCGTGCGGTCTTCCAATACCAGCACATAATTGTCATTGCTGTTTGATTCCATTTTTCTAAATTTTAATATGGTGAATACTGTAATCAAGCAGCTAAATTATAGGTATATGAAGAGATTGAAAAACTTTTGGGAAAAGCGGGAAATACAGGGAAAAAACAAGAAGCCATCATCCGAATCTGTATGGAAAGCGGATAATGGCATGTTATAAATAAATATGAACGTTTCCGGTAAAAGAACTTATTTATTTATTTCCTCCTTTTTCGAATATTCTTTTTCTATCAATAAATTGATGAGAAATTTCTGCAAGTCTTGGTCAGTGGGTACATTGAGTTTCTTGCGGATGTGGTTACGCGTCACGTCGACGTTGTTTTCGGTTTTGTCGAGTAGTAGGCCGATTTCGCTCCGCTTCTTTCCCGCGAGAATGAGGCGGCACACATCCGTTTCTGATTTAGTCAGACAGGGAAAGTGGTGCCCCAGATCGCAGTCATCCATCAAGTGTTTTTTCAGATGCAGGCGCACGGCGTTGATAAGGTTGCGTTGCGATTTCGGCTTGAGCATGGAAAACAGGCAGTCGGTGTCCTCGGGCGATGGGCGGTCGTTGCTGCTCATGCGCAGGTAGGCCTCTATTTCCCGTCTGTTCAGTCTGACGGCGCGCATCAGTGTCGTCTCACGGTGATGCAAATCGGTATTTTCCTTCGTTACACTCATCACATTATATCGCAGCAGTTCGCCCAGCGTGCAGAGGAAAAACTGCACGAAGAGGAAGAAACCGAACAGGCGCCAAAGCGAAGGCTCTTGAAGATAGGCTGCCACACAACCGTAGCTAACCACACTGATAGCAGAGACGATAAAGGGGGTGAGCCGGACAAAGCTCAACACAAGGAAGAAGATCGCCAGCAGGGATGTTATCTGATTGATAAGGATGAGCTGCAGAAAATGGTCGGGGCGCACCGTAGCGAAATAAAAGAAGCGCACGGCGATGGTACACTGTGCCACGAGCGCCACGAGTGAAAAAGCCTTGGAAAGCGTCAGCCGCCGCATGAGGTAGAGCGACAGCGAAAGGAGGCACATCGCCAGATGGATGCCGCTCATCGTCTGGGGCAACGCTTCCTGGGAACCTCCAAGCCCCATGAACTGCAAGGAGATGACGGTAACAACGAGTACAGAGTGGAGCAAATACACGATGACGCGGTGCCGCTCAATGGTGTTTGTAGTGCGCGACCGTAGGAATGCCGATACCTTTTCTGTGAGAAAATGAATGATCATTGTTGCCGTTTTTACTTTTTATAACGACTGCAAAGATACGTTTTTATTTTCTCTTTACCAAGCTTTTTATTAAGTGTTTTTAAGGGGTGATTAAGGTTTTTAGGGGTGTAATGAAAACTTTTAAATGGTCTTTCTGCTAAGAAACTCTGATTTATAACATTCTGTTTGTTATTTTTGTATAGTCTTTTGCTGTTCTCGCAGAAATATTCCTTGCAGAACAGCCAAGAAATGAACTGTCCAGCATACGAAATTCAGCAGAAAGGAATGCGAAATGAGAAAATGAGAACGTAGAAATATATTTAATTCATAATTAGCAAAAAGAGTTATTCATAAAGAGAATGAGATTATGGCAAATGAAAAACAACAGGCATCATTCAGAGAATCAGGCTCAGCACCTACCTCTTCGTCCTGATACTGGTGGCACGGCAGGGATAGAAAATAGCTCAAACAGAGCAGTCGTTGCTACTACCTGCGGGATATACTTTAGGGGGGAGGAAGGACAAGAAACCTGTTATGTCTATGAAACCGTAAAACTGAATATATACAGGAAATGAAACATTTTATCACACTGCTGTTTGTCATTACACTCTGCGCAGGAGAAATGTATGCCGCCACTCCGGCAGACTCCATCCGCAAAGAAATGAAGCACCTCAAAGGAGAAAAACTTTTGCAGGCCTACCATAATCTTTGCCGGTTGGCAGCTGCCGAAGATAATATGGGCTATGAGTTACGCTGCATCCGTGAATATCTTGCCGAATCCTTACGCCAAAAAGACAAGGAGGCGGAAGCCCGGGCGCGCGTCACACAGTTGTATTGCTATTACAACTACGAGATGACCGACAGCATCAGCTACTATTTGCCCGAAGTCCTCAGTGCAATGAAAAAGAACGGCACATGGGATTATTACTACAATGCGTGGAACGTGCTGATTGAGAGTTATCTCTACGAAGACAAGGTGCAGACCGCATTGTTTGAAGCGCAAAAGATGTATGCCGACGCGCGAAAGAGAAAGAGCAACTATGGATTAGGCACTTCCACCTACGGCATGGCATGCATCTATCAGACAATGGGACGCTTCCGCGAAGCCGAGAAGACCATTGAGGAGAGCATCGCCGCCCTTTCCAAGGTTGATGAAATCTCACAATTGCTCTCTGCCTACAACGTCTTGGGTGAAACGCTCGACGGACTGCGGAAATATGAAAAGCTAAGGGCGAAATGCTCAGAATGGAAAGCGGTCATCGACAAATACAAGAGCGAAGCCCTGCGAAAAGGCTACACACCCTCGCTCAACGGACGCTATCTCTACTGCACGCTGGCAACTGCCGTCGCTGAATTGGAAACAGGCCATTACGACCGCGCCAAGGGATTGCTGCAGCTCGCCGATAAATATGCCGAGGGACGCAAAGCCGTTGCCCGATTCAAGCTCCTTCAAGTGAAAGCCCGCTACTATGCAGCCATCAAGCAGTACGACCGGGCCATTGCCTGCAACAATGAGAACATGGGCATCATGACTGCCGCTGGCGACTCCGTCAGCCTGCTTACAGTGCAGATGCAGCAAGCCGACCTCTACATGCAGGCCGGACGATACAAGGAGGCCGCAGAATTGTACAGCCTCGTCATCCCACATAAAGACAAACTGCGCAACACCGAACTTGCCAAGCAGCTCGACGAACTGCGCACCATCTTCGAGGTTGACAAGCTCACACTCCGGAACGAGGTCATCACAACACGGCTCTATCTCTCACTCATCATCGTGGCATTGCTGCTTGCCACCGTCGTACTTTACATCATCTACACCCGCCGCTTGCGCCGCAAAAACAGGTCTTTGTACGACTCCATTCTATTATACCGCAAGGCGGAAAGCGACATGGAGACCGCGGCAAGGCTCGTTCCCGAGGAAGAACTCGACCGTGAAGGAAAAATCTATCGCCGGTTGTGCGAGCTGATGCAGAAAGAGAAAGTCTATAAAGACACGGAGTTGAACCGCGACATTCTCTCAAAGCGGATAGGAACAAATGCCGTCTATATCACCAATGCCGTGCGCAAATATGCCGACGGAGCCACAATCAACGAATTTATCAACGGCTACCGGCTGCGACATGCGGCATCGCTGCTCACCAACAATCCCGACTTGAACATCAACGAGGTGGAATATAGGTCAGGATTCAATTCCCGAGCCACATTTAACCGTTGTTTCCGGACTTTCTTCGGGATGTCGCCTTCAGAATACAAAGCTGTTTCCAATGAAAAAAAGAAAACGCAAAAGGACTCATCCGATGAGAAGGCATAGGTGTTCCGGACATTTATAAATCGTCAATTCTTAGTGAATTACAAATATGATACAAGTTTTTTCAAATATGAAACGCCCTGTTGGTCTTCGTGGAATAATTTTGCAACAGAATCAACGAGCAGCAAAGATGAAAAAGAACTGTTGGGTATATATCTTAAGAAATGAAACCAGAGAAATAACCATCGGCTTTTCGGTCGATATGGATGAAAAGTTCACCGAAATCTCCATGCGAAAGGAAAAGCTGTATTATCTCCGTCCGTTTGAAGAGCCGTTCGACGGCTTGGCGCACAAGCATCTTTTGGATTCCCTTTCCAAAGATACGATCAACCTTCTCGTACGACGTAATCGGGAACAGACAGAAATATACAAGGAAGTCTTCCGGAAAACGTAGTAACTACGCCACGCCCCCGATAACCAAAAGAACATTTATTTTTTAATTGAAATTTCAGTAAAATGAAAACAAAAACAACAAACATCATTCAGAGGCTCAGCCTCTTCTTGCTTGCCCTCGTGCTGACGATGCCGGCGTGGGCGCAGGGCAACGAAATGATTATCGCCTCGAAAGCCGACTGGGGAAAGTTTTGCGACCGCGTGGACCGCGGAGAGACCACGCTCAACGCCAAGATGACCGCTGACGTGGACCTCGGCGAGGACACCTGGCAGGTGGGCGCTGCCAGAAACTACTCCGGCACCTTCGACGGACAGGGGCATACGCTCACGGTAAACTGGAACAGCGCATTCTCCTTCCCTTTAGCCCCATTCGCTTATGTGGAGAACGCTACCATCAAAAACCTGCATGTAAAAGGGCAGATCACAAACCGCGGCAATTTGTCCGGATTGATGAGAAGTGCCAGTGGCACGACCACCGTCTCCGGCTGTGTCATCGAGGTGAATCTCAAGAGTTCCAACGATGTGGCAGGCATGATTAGGTGGACACAACCCAATTCCCAGGTTACCATCACCGACTGCGTAGTCAAGGGAGCGTTGAACTCCGAAGCGACTAACAACATAGCCGGATTCGTATATCTTCAGACCGGATACTGCACCCTTACCAACTGCCTCTACGCCGGCACCAACAATGCCGAAGACGGCAACACCTTCGCCCCCTACAGCACCAACCTCGACAACTGCTACTACCTCAACCCCTGCGGCAAAGCACAGGGCAAGCAGGCAACCAAGGAGCAGCTCGCCAGCGGCGAGATAGCAGCCAAGTTGCAGGCCGGTCGACCCGACCAGGTGTGGGGACAGCTGCTCGGCACCGACACCATTCCGCAACTCACCGCCGAGGCTGCGAAGCACGTGTACGAGGTGAAGTTCACCCTCAACAATGAGGTGAAGGCCACGCGCTACGCCAATGGCGGCGGCATCGTCGCCACCCTGCCCACCGCAAAGGAACTCCTGGGCGAGGACTACAACGGGCACCATTATTATGCCATCGCCTTTGAGGGCGGCTTCAACGGCTCAACCACCGTCAACACCGACCGGACCGTGGCAGTAACCTTCAACAAAAAAGACTACTACGAAATCGCCTCGAAGGAAGACTGGAAGGCGTTCTGCGACCTCGTAGGCAGCGGACAGAACACCGTTGATGCCAAGATGACCAAGGACGTCGACCTCGGCGAGGACATCGCGAAGGTGGGAACTTCCAATAGTCCTTATGGCGGCACGTTCGACGGGCAGAACCACGTGCTCACCGTCAACTGGGATGCCGGCTCGACCAACGACGTCGCCCCCTTCAGGAGAGTGAATGGCACCACCATCAAGAACCTGCGCACCGAAGGCTCCATCCGTTCGGACGGTTACTACCTGGGAGGACTGATTGACGAAGCCTATGGCGAGAACACCGTTACGGGCTGCGTGAGCAATGTGAACCTCACGAGCTCTACTGTCTCCAACTGGTGCGGGACAGGAGGCTTGATTTCCTATATAAGCACCGATGGCCGCGTTACCATCAACGACTGCCTCGTCACGGGCGACATCAACGCCACCACCGACGAAGGACAGAAAGGCATGGGCGGATTTGTATATGCCAATAACGGCACCTGTACCATGAACAACTGCCTCTACGCCGGCACGAACAATGGGAACAGTAACGCCAGCAGAAACGGTACCTTCACCACGAACACTTCCACCTCCGCCACCCTCACCCTCAACAATTGCCACTACCTCAACGCCTGCGGCACAGCACAGGGCACGCAGGTAACCAAGGAGCAACTCAAGAACGGCTATGTGGCTCATAAGTTGCAGGGCACGCGCGAGGAAACCGTGTGGGGACAGGTGCTCGGAACGGACACAGTTCCGTTGCTCACTGACAAGATAGAGAAGCGGGTGTACGAGGTGAAGTTCACTCTCAACGGCAAGGTGAAGGCCATGCGCTACGCTAACCGCGGCGGGCACGTCAGCCTGCCCACCGTGCAGGAATTCTTAGGCGAGGCCTACAATCCGGCCAACACCTACAAGCTCATCTTCGACGGCGACTTCTCGGCTTCCACCCCCGTCAATTCCGACCGCACGGTAGCTGTCGTCGTAGCCGAGAGTTACGAAATCGCCACCAAGGCCGACTGGCAGGCATTCTGCAACCGCGTGAACGACGGACAGACCGCCATCAACGCCAAGCTGATGAACGATGTCGACCTCAGCGAGAAAATCACGATGGCGGGCACGATCAGAAACTACAACGGCACCTTCGACGGACAGGGCCATACGCTCACGCTCAACTGGAATAGCCAAAGCGGTGAGGTAGCCCTCTTCAAGTTTGTGAACAACGCCACCATCAAGAACCTGCGCGTAAATGGAAAGATCAAGTCGGATGGCCGCACGCTGTCGGCACTGGTCTGCAATGCCGTGGGCAATGTTACGCTCTCGGGCTGCGTGAGCGAGGTGGACATCACGAGCAACTATCATGGCGTATGCGAATTGGCGGGCATGATCGCGTATGTAAACGACAGAGCCGAGGTTGCCATCACCGACTGTGTTGTCAAGGGGGCGTTCAACTCCATGGCGGCAGACAAGAAAGGTATGGCCGGATTCGTATATCTTCAGACCGGATACTGCACCCTTACCAACTGCCTCTATGCCGGCACTAACAACGCCACCGCCGGTAGCTACACCTTCGGCTCCAACACCATCCGCAAGAACTGCTACTACCTCAACCCCTGCGGCAAGGCACAGGGCGAGCGGATAGTCGAGAAGCAGCTCGAGAGCGGCGAAGTGGCCTATAAGCTGCAGGGCGACCGCACCGACAGCTGCCACTGGGCACAGGTGCTGGGCGAGAAGACACCAAGCCTCTACCGCGAGGCCGACAGGACAAAACCGAACTATGTGTATTATAACAAGGAGAACAACGGCTGGACGTGCGACGACTTCCGCCTCACCGACGGACAGTCGCTGCCCATCGGGCTCGACTTCACCGCCACGAAGGCTACCTACGACCGCACCCTCGCCGCCGGCAAGGCCACGCTCTGCCTGCCCTACGAGCTGCCTGTGCAGGGCTTCAGGGCCTACACCCTTGCCGACAGACAGGAAAGCCGCACCGCGGTGCACTTCAAGGAGGTGAACGGCACGCTCGGAGCCTACAGGCCCTACCTGCTCGTGGCCGACGCCCCCGCACGGCTCGACGGCGAGAACCTGCAGGTGAAGGCCGACCGTAGCAGCATCGTCCTCTATTCCGGCGAATACGCCTTCAGTGGTGCGGTGCAAGAGGTGGTGAACTGGTGGCTATCTTCCGCCCACGCCTACATCCTGCAAGCCGACGGCCAGTTCCACAAGGTAACGTCCGACAACCCCTCCGTCACGGTGCCTGCCTACCGCGCCTACATCAGCTACAACAGCCATGAGGGTGCCAAGCCGCTCTCCATCGTCTTCGACGGCGAGACCACGGGCATCTACGGCACGACAGACGACACGACAGACGGTGCGGCAGACGGTGCGGTGTACAACCTCCAGGGACAGCGCGTGGCCGACCGCCTCGACGACAGCGTGCGCCGACAGATTCCCACCGGCGTGTATATCGTCAATGGTCGAAAGGTGATAGTGAAATAAAAAAAGAAGTCTCTCTTCATCGGGGGTGCGGCACGCCGCAGGGGCGTGATTCATCACGTTCCGAATCCCACGGAAACGGGCGGTGCGCTCCCCCCCGATGATTTAAAACAAACAGTTAATTAATATAAAATGAACAATTACATCAAACCGGAAATCAAAGTGGTCCCCATCACATTAGAAAACTCTATCCTCGCCGGCTCCATCAGCGTGGGCATCAGTGAAGACCCCGCTACGGGACCGGCCCTGTCGAAGGGTAACAGCTTCTTTGACGGCGAGGAGGACGACGATGACTATGACGCCCCGAGCCGCCGCCCGTCATCGCTGTGGGATGATTAAATCCATTTTCTTCGGGAGGTGCGCAACAGGTGCCGCACTCCCGATGATAAAAAAAATGACGTACATATACAGTCCGAAAGATCTTCTCTCGAACATATATCTTTCTATTCCCAATAGTAAGGTAACTTTTCTCGGAAACCTTTGCAAGGAACAGATGCTTTGAGACATCGGTTGGCAAACGGTCTACTCCTTAGACAAGTGAGCAAGAGCCGGGTCGGCCTTGATGCGTTCCTTCTCCGATTCCACAAGTGAGATAATCTCTTGTTTGACACGTTTATAGTTGGCTTCGATAGTCTCTTTGAGATTGTCGGAGCCATCTTCGTTTGTAAAGTCCGCGATTATAGGGATTGGTTGATAGGCTTTCATCTCGGCGGAGATTTTGGCACTATCCACGACTATCTCCGCATGGAAAATCTTTTGGTCGATGCGCTCATCGAAGTTGTCGGACACGGCACCGACAAACATGCCCTGCGTGAGGTTGGAAATCTTGCTTGCCGGAATAAGGCTGTCCATTTGTGTGGAGATAGAGGTCGATTTGTCATTACGGTTAATGGTCATGGACTGCCGTTGCTGAAGCACCTTACCGAAACGCTCGGAAAGCGTCTTGGCTGTTTCGCCTACTACTTGACCAGAGAAAACATTGCCCACCGTATTTTGAATCACCTTACTTTCCTTATCTCCATAGTCGCGGGTAAGCTGCGAGAAGTCCTGAAAGCCCAAACACACTGCCACTTTATTACTTCGGGCAGTAGCGATAAGATTATCAAGTCCACGAAAGTAAATGGTAGGCAGCTCGTCGATGATTACTGATGATTTGAGTTGCTTCTTCTTGTTGATGAGTTTCACAATACGGCTATTATACAGACCGAGAGCAGCCGAGTAGATATTCTGACGGTCGGGATTATTACCAACAACAAGGACTTTCGGCTCATTGGGGTTATTGATGTCGAGCGAGAAATCATCACCCGTCATCACCCAATAAAGAGCTGGCGAGATCATACGGGAAAGCGGTATCTTGGCACTGGCTATCTGCCCCTGCAACTGATCCTGTGCTCCGCCCTCCCAAGCGTCCATAAAGGGAGAAAGATAATTGGCTAGTTCATCGTAGGAAGTGAGTATCGGAAATATCTGTGCATAGGGTCTGTTCAGAAACTCTATGGCGTGAGGAAAAGTGCAATACTTCCCATTCTCATAGATTTTCAGAAACCAGATGATGGCTGCCAGCAAGATAATCGGTGACTCCACAAAGAAGTCTCCCTGCTTTTGTATCCACGAACGGTTGAGGTTGAGCATGATGGTGTAGGCACTCTCATAGGCATCCGATATATCCGTCATAAATGCTGGATTAATGGGGGTGCAACGATGCGACTTTCTCGGATCATCGAAGTTGATGACATAAAACTGCGGTTTCACCTTATAAGCATCCAAATGCCGAAGCAGATGATTGTAAGCAATCTCGGAAAGGTCGGGAAACTTGTAGTCGTAGATATACATGGCAAAGCCTTTCCGAATCTGTTGCTTGATATAGTTGTTCACAATGGCGTAGGATTTACCCGACCCCGGTGTACCAAGCACCATTGAGGCACGGAAGGGATTGACCACATTGATCCAACCCTTGTTCCACCTTTTTTTGTAGTAAAATCGTGTAGGAAGATTTACCGAGTATTCATTCTCCATCAATCGTGTTTCCTGCATGAAACTCTCGTTCTCCGTATTGAATACATCGTCCATCAAGTTGTTTTTGAGCAGTCGGCTCATCCATACGCCACCCATCAGCAGACAGATATAACCAACGGACAGCGTGAAGATATATAGCGTAGCTGCACCAATCTTACCGATCGGCAATGCTAAGAGCCACCAGTTGAGGAAGAAAAGCACAAAACCGGAGAAAAGTATTGTCCAAATCTTCGGCCATGTAATTTTCTCTTCCTTCACGCCTTTTGTCCCCAAACAGGAAAGTGCAAGGAATACCACACAAAAGAGTTTCGTCCAAAGTATGGACGAGAACAAGCCCGCCGTGTGTTGGAAATTCATCAGAATTCTGTTGACGACGCCGAGTGTAAAATGCCACTCCTGAAATGCTTCGTAGCAGAACCAATAGCAGTTGGTAAGTAGGAATATCACTGATATGCCCCGCATAAAGTCCATCACCTTACTTAATGCCCTTAAATCATCTTCTTGTGCCATAATCGTATTGCTTTTATATTTGTTGTATTATCGTTATTTGAATTGCGTTTGAATACTGTTCAAACAAAATTTGAAATACCTACTTATCTTTTCCTCCGTTTGAGATTGACTTTGCTTTGCCTGCGAAGTTTACGCTGCCATGCCGCTTCTTTCCAATCATCATTGCCCGTAGATCTGAAAGAGTCACCCACCATGTCCTCGATAAGTTCATCGATAAGGTTATCCCCTTCTTCTGCATTGGATTGTAAAGGCTGGACAGTTGCCGATTGTTCCAAACGGACAGAAGGTCTGCCATACAGCGTTTCGTCCAAGAATGGGTTATGGGCAGGATTGGAGAAATAACCATTGAATATATTGGCGGCATATCCCTTGCCCAATCTGGAACCATTGAGTGCAACACCCTGCTCGTCATCAATAAAGGTAATGCCGTAAATTCTTCCATTATCATTCTTTCGGATTACCACACGCAAGCCTTGTTCCTCCAATCTTTGCCGAAGTTCTTTTTCCGTATTGGGAGAGGTACGCATTGTTTGTAACACCTTGTTCCTTATGGTTGGTATCAGTGGGTTTGACGTTTTGTTTCGACTTCTGTATTCTGTTCTGTACGGCAGTATAGCCCACACCACGACCGATGTCCGATGCGTTGATGGGTGTACTTATTTTGCCTCCCTTATCATCAGTCGGAACATAGACCAGTCCATCGTATTTCTTTCCCCGAAACTCCGTCTTCACTTCTTCCACGGCAAGGTTATATTTACTCAGGATGGCATTCAGTTCGCCCAAGGAACAGAAACGATAATACTTCAGCACCATGCGGACAATGTTTGCCACTTGCTCTTTGATATTTCCTCTGGTGGTATCAATCTTAGGTGTTTCATTCATCATCTTGTCAGCGATCTTTGAACTCGGAATAAGGTTATATTTCCTCTCTAAAACATCGGTAATCTGCTTGCTTCGCCGTTTCTCAAACTTATCGTTTATCTTTCGTCCTTTGCTATCCACTCGAAGCGACACGATGTGTATATGCTCACGGGCGATGTCGCTGTGCTTGAACACGATATAAGGTTGATTGCCGTAGCCGAGTGCCTCCATATACTCCTTGGCAATCTGCGTGAGTGTTTCATCTGAGAGCTTCTCGTCCGGATGCGGATTAAGGGAACAATGGAACACCGTCTTCTTCGTTCGGCATTTCTTGGGTATCAATGCCTCCATGTCGGCAAGCACGTCCTCCATCGTATAACGTCTCTCTCTGTCCTGATACAACTCAGCGGCAAGGAGAATGCTTGCTTCCCCTTTCTCCACCTTTTTGAAGTTATAGCCGAGTGCCCCTCCAAGGTTTTCCGTGGCAGAAATCTTGGCAATCATTTCTTACGGTAATCTATGGTAAGACTGATAGCCTGTTCTTGCAAGACAATGATTTGAGACGACAACTCCTCCAACTTTTCAAGTAGGATTTGTGCTGTCTTTACGCTATGATAGCTGTTGATGGCACGCACGGCTTGGTTATACAGCACGCCAATCTTATGGATTTGTGCCGTCAATTCTGAGAGCTTCCGGTAATATTCCACTGCGGATTTATCCACCGTAATCACCTTGAAACTCTCTCCAAGAATACGTCCACGCACGAAATCCGACTTTGTTTTTGCCCCCGAACGCTGAAACAAATCTATCGCCCGTTGCTGGTCTTTGGGGTTGGGCAACCGCACATGCCAGTTGTCCCAACGAGGCTTTTCTGCCTTTTTTCGTTCTAAACGATATTCTGTACCTTTATTCATATTCATTTGGTCTTCTAATTACGACTTTGGAGTAATTCATCCCCCTTCGGGGCAAGGGTCTTTGTGGTACAAATGGCGGTTTGTGTTACAAAGACACACCTTGCCAATATCAAGAGTTGATACGATTGAAGTATCCACCTGTAAAGGTGTCCGCTTCGGGGAGATTAGCTCTATGTTCTCTATCCGCCTGCAAAGTTACGGCAGATTTCCAAATATCTCATTATCAGCCATATTCCCTCTTTTTCCTCATATTTCCCTCCATTTCACAAGCATAGAAAAATCTATCGAAAAAGCTTTTATTTTGCAGACAGAACGAGCGGACAATCGCTCGAACAAACGTTCAAACGGACGATAAAAAGTTCGGGAAATAGATTGTTCGATTTCTCGATAGTTCGACATTTCGAGATGTAGATTTCTCGAACTCTCGACAAACCGAATGGTTGATATACCAAATGATTGATAAATCAAATGACCGACAGATCGGCAAGACAAACTATAAAACAAACTGTCGATGGTTCTATCGAACAATCAAACGTTCAAACGGCATATCGCCCAAAAGATAGTTCAACAAATAAAAATATCTATCGCAATGGAACAGACAAATACATCGCCCATCTTTCTGGGCTTTTCCTCCCAGAAGGGAGGGGTTGGGAAAAGTACACTGGCAGAAGTCGTCAGCAGCATCCTCTATTATGAGAAAGGCATCGAACTCTTCATCGTGGATTGCGACCTTTCGCAGGACTCCTTTTACAAGCTCCGCCAAAGGGAAAAGACCTTTGTCGAGGGAGATCCCTTGGTTTCCCTGCAGATGAACAACTATTTCTCAACATTGGGGCGTGTCTCCTACCGTGTGCTTAAGGCCGACCCGAAAAGTGCCATTGCCAAGGCTGACGAACACATCTGCAAGAACCCAAAGAAACGCTTCGATCTGGTGGTCTTCGACTTTCCCGGGCATGCGGGGACGAGCGACCTGCTGGAACTCTCACTGGAAATGGACTATATCCTTTCCCCGATCGAGGCTGACGTACAGTCGATGGTCTCCTGCCTTGCCTATGCCAAGACCATGCAGGACTTGGGAGTGTCGATGGCCGGGGCACGCATCAAGGACGTCATGCTCCTTTGGAACAAGGTGGACAGACGGGTAAAGAGCACGCTGATTGAGAAATACAGCGAATACATCAGGAATGAGGGTTACACGCTGTTTGACGAGCATGTCTATGTCGCCCACCGTTTCAGTCACGAGTTGGAACAATACGGCTTTCGTGGGGCTTTCCGCTCCACTTATCTGGCTCCGGGCAAAGCCCTGCGTGCAGGCACGGGGTTGGATGAGATGATTGACAACCTGCTTACGCATATCAGACTAAAGAAGGAGGTGGGCGATGGCACGGATTGACGAACGGAGAAAAATCTTGGAAGCCAAGCTCAAGGAGATGTCAGAGGACGGCGTGATGAAAGGAAAGCCCAAGGATACACTTGCCTTCGACCCGCCCGATAAGGATGAAGAAAACGAGCAACAAGAGGCGAAGAAGATTATGCCGGTTCAAGGGAATACTCCCGTCCTCCAAGAAACGAATGCGGAAAGGACAAGAGAAGTGCCGCATGAGACTCCCGTGCTCTCATTGGACGATTACCGGACACGCTACTTTCACGCTGTCCGTATCCGCGAAAAAACAGCTTTCACGATGAACGTGGAGACCTTGCAGGTACTAAGGAACGTGCTGCAAGACTTGGACGAACGGGTATCTATGGCTTCCTACATAGACAATATCCTCCGTGAGCACCTCAGGGAGCATAAGGAACTGCTCAACAATGCCACGGCAAGACAACGACGTAAAACAACCATAAATATATAAGAATATGACAGCTATACACTTTGTGAATTTATTATCTATCATCTGCAATATGTTCCTATTCGGACTTTGCTGCATCTGTACTGTCCTTGCTTATGGAAAAGCCAAGGAACATAAGCCGTCGGATAGGCAAATGGAACAAGAGACCCCTAAATCCATTGAAAATTCGTGTGAGGGTAGCTCCTTGTCCGAACCTTCTGCCGTAACGCCTGAGGAGGAATGGGAGACATACAAAGGCTATTTCCTTAAACCGAGAGCGGCCCGAGACAAATTGATATTAATGGTTGAAGCAGATACGCTGATAATGCTCCGTAGCGTACTACGGAGAGCAAAGGCGGAAACCACGCTGGAGGATTACATTGGGAATATTCTCATTGACCATCTTGGAATCCACCTTGAACTTATCAAAAAGATTGAAGATAAACAGAAACTATAAAATGCAACAATACATTGATGATGGAAACACTACTTTTTAACACTCTCCTTTTCTTGGGTGTTGTTTGGGTGATTTTGGGCATCGCATACCTGTGGAGTTTGTTTCAAGGTTTGAACATAAAACCAAGAAAAGACACTGAAGAAATGAAAGCCGACAAGCAAAGTGCAAGTTCCAAACCTTCTGTTTCCCAAGAGCAAATTGACAGTGCCCGCCATATCTTGGTGGGCAGGAGCAAACCTTTCATTTCCCCGTCTGTCCCCGAAATTCCCGCTGTTTCCTCGTCTGAAAATTCAGCCGATAATCCCAGTACCTTTGCGACGCAAAATGTACGCAAGGAAGATGAAACAGAGTCAACTATTACACCTCAATCCGCACCCGAACATACGGATGAAAAGGAAGAGGACAATGAAATGCAGGTTGACTACACGATGGACGAGTCGGACGAAGACACTATCATCCGTGAAGAACTGCAGATTGCAGACGATTCTCTGCCCGAAGTATCACCGTCCAGCATCCTCGCAAGGGACATTATCCGTGTCAACGGTTGGCACAGGAATGACGATGCACTCGATGAGGAAAGCGAAACGGAGGTTCACGAAACGCTGCAAGCGATACGAGGGACTGAGCTCATGGAATACATGAAAGAAGCCGCACTCGGACAGGAGCAAGACCATCAAAAGCTACTCGCTGCCATCCGCAAGGTCGAAGAAGCGGAATTAGAGGAAAGTAATATAAGCTCTTCTCCTGATTCTGAAACAGACTCAAACGTAGAGAGCTGCAACAACGATGTTACGGAAGATGACGAACGTCCACTTTCATACTATCTGTAAAACTATTGTTTTTGTTCATATTATAAAGTGTTCTAGGGGTGGCTCAAAAGTAAAACAATCAACCAATATCAGTCATACGATAAAACCGAGCCACCCCTTACCACCTCTATCTAAAAGAAAATAATTCATTTAACAACATAAAATAAAAAGAACAATGAACAACAAAAAGAAAATCACAATGCTGTTCCTGCTGACGGCTACTGCCATAGGAGCATACGCACAAGGCAACGGCATGGCGGGTATCAATGAAGCCACAAAGATGGTAACAAGCTATTTTGATCCTGGAACGAAGCTTATCTATGCTATCGGTGCTGTGGTAGGTCTGATAGGAGGAATAAAAGTGTACAACAAGTTCTCAAGTGGTGACCCCGATACGAGCAAGACCGCAGCCTCTTGGTTCGGTGCGTGTATCTTCTTGATTGTGGCTGCCACTATCCTGAGAAGTTTCTTCCTGTAAGGCGATGGCAGCATTTGAAATCAACAAGGGTGTAGGTCGGACGGTGGAGTTCAAAGGCTTGAAAGCACAGTATCTCTTCCTCTTTGCAGGAGGGCTGCTGGCAGTCTTCATTCTCGTGGTCATTCTCTATCTCTGTGGAGTCAGCCAAGTTACCTGTCTTGTCATAGGTGTAGTGGGGGCCAGCCTTGTGATATGGCAAACGTTCACCATGAACAGAAAGTACGGGCAGTACGGACTGATGAAGAAAGGAGCAGTGCGTATGCACCCACGCTACCTCGTGAACCGCCGTACGGTCTGCCACCTTATCTGTAACCTTCAACCAAAGAAAGCGAAGAAATGAGAAACAATAGCAAGATAACGACCCTTGAATCGAAGTTCCCGCTACTCTCCATAGAGCAGGGATGTATGGTGAGCAAGGACGCAGACATCACGGTCGCTTTCCGTGTGGAACTGCCCGAACTTTTCACCGTCACTTCCGCAGAGTATGAAGCCATGCACTCCGCTTGGAACAAGGCTATCAAGGTGCTACCCGATTACTGCATCGTCCACAAACAGGACTGGTTCATCAAAGAAGAGTATCAAGGAAAGCTCTCCAATAGAGAGTTGAGTTTCCTTGCCCGTTCCTCCGAACGACATTTTAATGAGCGTCCGTACCTGCACCATTCGGTTTATCTCTTCCTGACCAAGACGAACAAGCAGCGTATGGCACAGCAGAGCAACTTCTCTTCACTCTGCCGTGGACACCTGCTGCCCAAGGAAATCACCAACAAGGACGAGGTGATGAAGTTCATGGAAGCAGTAGACCAGTTTGAGCGAATCATTAACGATACCGAGCAAATAAGAATTGTCCGCATGACAGAAGACGAGCTGGTAGGCACAAATGAAAAGGGCGGACTGCTCGACAGGTATTTCTCTCTATCTGAAGAAGGGCATGCGTCTTTGGAGGACATCCGCTTGGGTGCTGACCTTGTGCGTGTGGGAGATAATATGCTTTGTCTGCATACACTCTCCGATACGGACGACCTGCCGACAACGGTCAGCACGGACAGCCGATATGAACGGTTATCCACCGACCGAAGTGACTGCCGTCTTTCCTTTGCCTCGCCCGTAGGGTTGATGCTACCCTGTAACCATATCTATAACCAGTACCTCTTCATCGAGGACAGCGATGCCAACTTGGAACGCTTCGAGAAGCAGGCAAGAAACATGCACTCGCTGGCACGCTACAGCCGTAGCAACCAAATCAACGAGGAATGGATACAGGAGTATCTCAATATCGCCCACTCACAGGGACTGACCTCCATCCGTGCTCACTTCAACGTATTGGCATGGAGCAGCGATAAGGAAGAACTTCGCCAGATCAAGAATGACGTGGGTTCAGCACTTGCTCTTATGGAATGCCACCCTCGTCACAATACCATTGATGCGGCAACGCACTACTGGGCTGGCATTCCCGGCAATGCGGCAGACTTTCCTGCGGAAGAGTCATTCTATACTTTTATCGAGCCTGCCCTCTGCTTCTTTACGGCAGAGACGAACTATAAGGACTCGCTCTCACCCTTTGGCATCAAGATGGCAGACCGCCTTTCGGGAAAACCCGTCCACTTGGACATTTCCGACTTGCCGATGAAAAAGGGAGTCATCACCAACCGTAACAAGTTTATCTTGGGGCCTTCGGGCAGCGGCAAGTCTTTCTTCACCAACCACATGGTACGTCAGTATTACGAACAGGGGGCGCACGTCCTCTTGGTCGATACAGGTAACTCATATCAAGGCTTGTGTGAACTTATCCACCGCAAGACCAAGGGTGAGGACGGTGTGTATTTTACCTATACCAATGAAAGTCCTATATCTTTCAACCCTTTTTATACGGATGATTACTTCTTCGATGTAGAGAAAAGGGAGAGTATCTGTACGCTGCTGCTTACACTTTGGAAAAGTGCAGATGAACATATCACTAAGACCGAGGCAGGTGAACTTGGTTCAGCCGTAAACTCCTATATCGAGCTGATATGTGCTGACCACAGCGTTACACCCTGTTTTAATACCTTCTATGAGTATCTGCGGGACGTGTACCGAAAGGATATGGAAAAGCGAGACATCAAGGTAACGCTCTCAGACTTCAATATCAACAACCTCTTAACGACATTGAAGCAATACTATCGTGGTGGTCGATATGATTTCCTGCTGAACTCGGACAAGAACATCGACCTGCTCTCCAAACGCTTCATCGTCTTCGAGATTGACCAAGTGAAGGACAACAAGGATCTCTTTCCTGTGGTAACGATTATCATTATGGAAGCCTTCATCAACAAGATGCGAAGACTCAAAGGCATCAGGAAAATGATACTCATCGAGGAAGCGTGGAAAGCCATAGCTTCGGCAAACATGGCGGACTACATCAAGTATTTGTATAAGACCGTCAGAAAGTATTTCGGGGAAGCCATTGTCGTGACGCAGGAAGTGGACGATATCATCCAGTCGCCCATTGTCAAGGAAAGTATCATCAACAACTCCGACTGCAAGATACTGCTCGACCAGCGCAAGTACATGACTAAGTTCGACGGCATACAGGCGATGCTCGGTCTTTCGGAAAAGGAAAAGAGCCAGATACTATCCATCAACCAGAACAACGACCCGAACCGACTCTACAAGGAAGTGTGGATAGGGCTGGGCGGTATGCAGAGTGCAGTCTATGCCACGGAAGTGAGCATGGAGGAATACCTGACCTACACCACGGAGGAAACCGAGAAGGTGGAGGTAATGAACAGGGCGGCACAGCTTGGTGGGGATATCGAAACGGCTATCCGGCAGCTTGCACAAGAGAAACGGGTTGCACGAAATCGTTGAGCGGACAAGACATGTAAAGAATGTATTGGTTTAGCCAAACGTAAACAAATAATTCTCCAAACGTGGATAAGCAATTGGACAAACGTGTCCAATCAATTAGACAGTCTTGTCCAAATACTTGGACTAACTTGTCCAACTTATCCCTATAACAGCAAGCTGAATAGACATCCCTTAGTGGACATTCAGACAAACATAGTATTCACATCATAAACAAAAAGAACAATGAAAACAAGAATTTTAATGCTGCTGATGGGCATCGTCCTTTTATTCAGCGGAAAGGCCCACGCACAGTGGGTGGTGACTGATCCCGGTAACTTCGCCGGCAACATCGTCAATTCGGTCAAGGAGATTGCCACCGCCTCCAAGACGGTGAAGAATACCTTGGACGGTTTCAAGGAAGTGGAGAAACTCTACAACGACACCAAGAAGTATTACGATGCCCTGAAGAAGGTGAACAATCTCATCGGGGATGCCTACAAGGTCAAGGAGTGTATCCTGATGGTGGGCGACATCTCGGAGATTTACGTCACCTCGTATAAGAAGATGCTCTCGGACAAGAACTTCCGCCCTTCGGAACTCGCTGCGATGGCTTCGGGCTATGCCAAGCTTCTGGAGCAGAGCGGTGAGAGTCTCAAGGAACTCAAGTCCATCGTCAAGTCGGGTGTTCTCTCGATGAACGACCACGAGCGTATGCAGGCAATCGACCGTATTTATACCACGCTTAGGGAAAACCGTTCGCTCGTGTCGTATTACACAAGGAAGAACATCTCCGTAAGTTACGTCCGTGCCCGTGAGAAGAACAACCTTGCCTCTGTCAAGGCGCTCTACGGCAATACGGCAAGCAGGTATTGGTAATTAAGTTATTGGTTATTGGTCATTTATACATCTAAACACACTTGCTTATGGATTTTGCCAGTTTACACGAGCTGCTACGCTCCACCTATGAAGAGATGATGCCGCTCTGCGCCCAGATGACGGGCATTGCCAAGGGTATTGCAGGCTTGGGTGCACTCTTTTATATTGCCCTTCGGGTATGGGCTTCCATTGCCCGTGCCGAGGCGATAGACGTCTTTCCCTTGCTGCGCCCCTTCGTGCTGGGCTTCTGCATCATGTTCTTCCCGACAGTCGTACTGGGTACGATGAATGCCGTTCTCTCGCCCGTAGTGCAGGGAACGGAAAGCATGGTGCACCAACAGGAGACCAACTTGGCGGAGCTTACCGCCAAACGTAACCGTCTGCAGGAGGAAGCCTACCTGCGCAATCCCGAAACAGCCTACTTGGTATCCAACGAGAAGTTCGACCAAAAGATAGAGGAGATGGGTATCATCGGACCTGAAGATGCCGTGACGATAGCGGGTATGTATGCCGAGCGTGCTGCCTATCAGACCAAGCAGTGGGTGATGAAAATGGTGCACGACCTCATGGAGCTGCTGTTCCATGCCGCAGGACTTATCATCGACACGCTACGTACCTTCATACTCATCGTCCTTTCCATTCTCGGCCCGATAGTCTTCGGCATTGCCGTATGGGACGGGTTGTCGGGTTCGCTCACGGCTTGGTTCTCACGCTATATATCGGTCTACCTGTGGCTGCCTGTCAGCTCTATTCTTACGGCACTGCTTACGAAAATACAGGTGCTGATGATAGAGAAGGATATTGAAGCGCTCAGCGACCCCAACTACCTGCCCGACGCGGGGACGTGGTACTATATCGTCTTCTTCCTCATCGGCATCGTGGGCTACTTCTGCGTTCCCACCGTTGCAGGCTGGATTATCGAAGCAGGAGGCGGTATCGGCTCTTACGGTCGTAATGTCAATCAGGCTGCACAGCGTGGCGCACAAAGTGCCTACACGGGCGGACGATATGCCGCAGCAGGTGCCGGGTCGGTCATCGGAAATGTCGGTGGACGTATCAAGGGTGCGCTGCTCAAAGGAAAATAGAAATGGAGCAATAATGCTTAATTCATCAACAGCTATAAAAGGAAAGAAAAAAAATGGAATTCAAATCACTTGGTAATATCGAGACCTCATTCAGACAGATAAGACTCTACGCCTTTGTCTTTGCTATCGTCTGCGTGGCGATAAGCGGTTATGCCCTCTATGCCTCGTACAGCTTCGCCAAGGAGCAACGGGAGAAAATTTATGTGCTTGACCAGGGAAAGTCGCTCATGCTTGCCCTCAGTCAGGATGCAAGTCGTAATCGTCCCGTAGAGGCAAGAGAACACGTGCGTCGTTTCCATGAGCTGTTCTTCACCATTGCGCCTGACAAGGATGCCATTGAGAAGAATATGGAACGTGCCTTTGTGCTGTGTGACAAGTCGGCTTTCAACTATTACAAGGACTTGGCAGAGAAGGGCTATTATAACCGTGCCATATCGGGCAATGTCAATCAGCGCATAGAGGTGGACTCTATCCACTGCAACTTTAATACTTACCCTTATACGGTAACGACTTATGCACGGGAGGTTATCGTCCGTCAGAGTAACGTCACAGAGCGTAGTCTCATTACGACCTGCACGCTGCAGAACTCAGTCCGTTCGGACAACAACCCACAAGGATTCTTGATGGAGAACTTCCTCGTCAAGGAGAACAGGGACATACAGACTTATAAACGATAAGGTTATGGCAAGAAAAAGAAACTTCTTACTCTCGCGTCACTATCTGCGCTTTCACCTATGGCTCCGCCATCGTTGTGAACGGCTCACGATAAGGCAGAGAAAGGAAATCGTCTATGGGCTGAGTTTCATCTATCTGCTCTGCTCGCTTTGGATGATAGCGCAGTTCTTCCTGCCACCAAAGGAGGAGAAACTACCCATCCCCAAGGGAAAGCTGACGGACAGTCCGATACGGACAGACAGCACTTTACATGAGTTACACGGCAATTTTTACCTACAACATCATCAAACAATTAAAGAAAATGGATAATAAACAGAAAGAACAAATGAAGAAAGGCTTGGTCTTTGGAGGACTGGGACTGCTGTTTGCCCTCTCGATATGGTTCATCTTTGCCCCATCGGACAAGGATAAAACTGCAGCGGAGCAGGGACTCAATGACAGCATCCCGCAGGCAACGACAGAAAAGCTCACCGAAAACAAGCTCAAAGCCTATGAATTAGGCGACAAGGCACACGAGGAGGAACAGACCCGTGAGGAGATGGGCAGACTATCGGACTATTTCGCACAGAACACCGCTCCATCAGAGGCGCAGCGTGCAGAGACAGATGCTTCTACGGCAAAGATAGAAGACTCCATGCATCGCTATGAGGAGAACAATCGGCTCTTGAACTCCTTTTACGCTCCCGACCCACACGAGCAGGAGCGTGAGGCTTTGCGCTCGGAGATAGACAATCTTAAAAAGGAACTCTCTGCCAAAGACAGCAGGGAGGACAATGAAGAGAAACGGCAGCTTGCACTGATGGAAAAGAGCTATCAGATGGCAGCGAAGTATCTTCCTAAAGCATCAACTCCACCTACCCTCAATAATGGTCTGACGGCAGGAAAGGAGAAGTCGGAAGGGGCAGTAGGTGGCTCTGAAGCCGCTAAGGGCAAGACCATGCAGAATGAAAAGCCTGCAATGGAAGTTCTGCCGGAGCGTAGGCAGATAGTTTCTTCACTTGACCAGCCTATGAGCGATGTGTACTTTATGGAGGAATACGGCAAGAAGGCTCGTAATATGGGTTTTCACTCGCTCGTAAACACGGCTGTACCTACAATGCGCAATACGCTGAAAGTCGTAGTGGACAGGACTACAGTTCTTAAAGAGGGTGACAATGTGGTCCTTCGTCTGCTGGAAACTGCTAAGGTACAGGGACTGCACATTCCACGGCAGAGCCGACTCATAGCCGTCGCTAAGATTGAGGGCAACCGTATGCACCTACTTATCAAAAGCATTGAGGTGGACGGTCATATCATAACCGTCAAACTCTCGGCATACGACACAGACGGACAGGAGGGTGTGTATATACCAGGTTCGGAGGATATCAATGCGCTTAAGGAAGTTGGAGCGAACATCGGTGGTTCAATGGGCACATCCTTTACCTTCGCTTCCTCCGCCAAAGACCAGATTATCTCAGAGGCAGCCCGTGGGGTGATGCAGGGCGCAAGTCAGCTGCTTCAGAAGAAGCTGCGCACCATCAAGGTAACGCTCAAGGGTGGCTACCGCCTTTTCTTGGTTCAGTCCAAATAAAACAATCGAAAATGATAAGTAAAAAATAACATCAAATCAAAAAGGAACAATGAAGAAAATTATTTTATCAATGGCTATGCTTGCCATGGTGGGAGCAACAGCCACAGCACAGGAAAACAATGATGGTTTGACACCGAGCCGTCCACTTACTTCGGGAGAGCTCTTTCAGGGTATGAGCCGTGCCATTCCCAATGCTCGTGTCGTACTGCCGTATGGTCTTGACGTTACCTTTGACAAGACCGTGCATCTTATCTTCCCTTCTGCTATTCGTTATGTAGACTTAGGTTCGCAGAACATCATCGCAGGGAAGGCGGAGGATGCAGAGAACGTACTACGTGTAAAGGCTGCCGTGAAGGACTTTGAGACGGAGACCAATATGAGTGTCATCTGTGAGGACGGCTCTTTCTATGCTTTCAACGTAAAGTATGCTGATGAACCGGAAAAGTTAAGCATCGAGATGAAGGACTTTCTTTCTACGACGGAAGGCAGGCTGCCAAGCAATCGCTCTGATATTTACTTCAAGGAACTCGGCAACGAGTCGCCCGTATTAGTAAAGTTGATGATGCAGACTATCTATCAGAATGACAGACGCAGCATTAAGCATATCGGTGCACAGCAGTTCGGCATGAAGTTCCTGCTTCGTGGCTTGTATGCCCACAATGGCTTGCTGTATTTTCACACCCGTATGGAAAACGGCACGAATATGCCATACTCAGTGGATTTTATCACCTTCAAGGTTGTAGATAAGAAGATGGCAAAGCGTACCGCCATACAGGAGCAACTGTTACAGCCACTTCGTGCCTATCATCAGGTGATGCAGGTGCGTGGCATGGGCAGTGAACACACTGTGTTTGCGCTCGAGCAGTTCTCTCTTGCAGAAGACAAGCAGCTTGAAATGACGCTCTATGAGAGAAATGGCGGTCGTACGCTGACTTTCCATGTAACGGCAGAAGACCTGCAGCAGGCAAAGAAGATTGATAACCTCAAACTGAAATGGTAGACATTATGAAGAAGAAAATCATTTTATCGGTTTGTGCAGCGGTGGCAATGGCTTTTAGCTTGCCATCGCAGGCACAGCGACTGATACCCAAGCAAAGGGGCGTAGAGGTCGTTGGGAGTGTTCCGCTTATCAAGGGTGAAAAGTTCCTTGCAGCTGACAATTTCGGCATGGGAGTATCACTCACCCGCTATCTGGGTCGTGAGAATTATACCTTTGTTATGGCAGAGTATGAACAGCAGAATATGCCGTACAGAAGCTATAACGTAAAACTCAAGGATGCTCTCTTGCAGGTGGGCTATATGCACCCTGTTCTTTCCGACAGGGGTAAGAACGTGCTTCTTTATGGTGGCATATCCGCTTTGGGTGGCTACGAGCAGCTGAACAAGGATAAAAGGCTACTGCCCGATGGGGCGATGCTGCTCGACCGCTCCCGCTTTGTCTATGGCGGTGCCGTGCATGGCTCGGTGGAAGTATTTCTAACGGACAGGGTTCTCTTTCTTGTAAAGGCGCAGGGACGGATACTCTTTGGAACGGACGTGCATCGTTTCCGTCCAGCTGTTTCAGTGGGACTAAGGTTTAACTTTTAAGTAGAAGAAAAATGAAAAAGATATTGAATACAATTTGGGTAATGGGTGTGCTGACCCTTGCCGTGTTTTGCCTATCTGCTTGTGATAGGGATTTGGATGTTCAGCAATCTTATCCGTTTACGGTGGAGACAATGCCGGTTCAGAAGGACATCATAAAGGGACAAACGGCTGAGATACGCTGTACGCTCAAGCGAGGCGGTGAGTTTGCCGACACTCGCTATACGATACGTTATTTCCAGTCTGATGGCAAGGGCTTGCTAAGAAATGATAACGGCACGGTTTTCAAGCCGAACGACCGCTATCCGCTGACAAAAGATGTGTTCCGCTTGTACTACACTTCGCTGTCATCTGACCGCCAGACGATTGATGTATATGTGGAGGATAGTTTCGGTAAGGTGCAGCAGCTAACCTTTAGTTTCAACAACGAGCGAGAAGAGGGCAAGCCTGCATCTTTTCGCCACTAAGAACGTAATTGATGCGAACGATAAATGCTTTCATTTTACTTTGTGTATTCTGCCTGTTCTGTCAGCCGACCCTTGCTCAGCGGAGGGTGCGGCTGGCAGACTTGCCACCTTTTGAGCGTGCAGTAGTCGTAGTAAAATACTTTGAGGGTATACATGGCTGGAAGAATTATCCGTATGTTGGGTATGGGCATCAGCTGCAACCAGGAGAGCGTTTCACAGCGGATATGACGGAACGGCAGGCAGACTCACTGCTCCGTGCCGACCTTTGGAAATGCTTTGAACACTTCAAGGGGTATGGCAAGGATGCCCTGCTGCTTACCTTGCTTGCCTATAATGTGGGTGTGGGGCGATTGCTTGGTTATGGCAAGCACCCCAAGAGTAAGTTGCTGCGAAAAATAGAAGCTGGAGATAGAAACTTCTATCGTGAGTATGTTTCTTTCTGCCGATATAAGAGAAAAGTTTTGCGTGGATTAGTTAGGCGAAGACAAGTGGAGTTTGCGCTGTTTTATATTCCCTGACTTTTATGACATAGATTTATTTATTCGTAAATTACAAATAAGTAAATATAAATTAGTAACTTTGCAAAAAAAATGAAACGCCAATTACCATACGAAATAAGCTATACTCTTTTAAAACGATGTAGGAGTATTGAGACAGTTTTATTGTGGATAACATTAATCATCCCAATTATTCTTGTTACCATTCCATATATTGTTGTGAATGGGAGAAACTGTACAGATTTATTTAATATTTTAAGTTACATATCTATTATATCATATGCATTGTTGTATATAATTGTAGAAATTATAATGCAACCAATGGTAGCAAGTTCAAGAAGGAAAGGATTTATAGATAATTCTCTTGGCAGTCATTTTCTAAATAAACCCGTTACAAATTATTATGATAATGATACCATTAGTCTTGGACCTTATAAGATGTTGGTAACCTGTTTTGAGAATTGCTTTTTTACCTATAATCTTGTTAAAGCTACACTATTAAAAAAAGTTATTTTCAATTTTCTGTTGTTTCTTATTCTTGCTTTCTTAGCTTTTTATGGTATTAGGAATCATAGCTTCGCAATTCCCTTTTTACAATTATTTCTATCAAGTTCCATTTTTATGGAAGTTGTATTTCATATCGTATTTTATTTCAGACTGTCATCTCTATACGAAAAATTCAAATTCTTTTTTTCACAAACTAAAGTATCAAAGAAAGAAATTATTCAAGAAGCTTTCTTTATGGTTCTTGAATATGAATCTACCTTAGCATATAACAAATCTGAGATTAGTGATGCTGTTTATAAGAAGATGAATCTAGAATTAACAGAAGAATGGAATAATATGAAAATTCTATATAAAATAAAAATAGACAATGAAAAGATATACAACGGAGAGTGTGTTAAAAGGACATCCAGATAAAGTTTGTGATCAAATTAGCGATGCAATCTTGGACGCATGTTTGGCAATGAATAAGTACGCACATACAGCTATCGAATGTCTTGGAACAGGAAATGAAATTGTAGTCAGTGGCGAGATAGATGGCGTTGATAGTCTAGATCTTTCCTCTATAATAAATCCATTATATCAATCTATAGGGTATAACAATAAAATAATTGTTCGTAATTTGCTTAGATGCCAATCTGCCCAACTTAAAAAGGGTCTTCTATTAGGTGGGGCAGGCGACCAAGGGGTTATGTATGGTTACGCAATTAATAACAAGTATAACTTTCTTCCTTATGGTGTCTATTTGTCAAATTCTATTGCTAAAAATATTGACAACCTTAGATCAAATACAGATTACCTACTACCTGATGGAAAAGTACAAGTCACAATGTTTGAAGATAATATTGAAACCATAATAGTAAATGTGCAAAATACGGGAACTGTTGAACACTCTTTTTTAGTTCAAGAAATAATGCAGAAAGTTTTATCTCCCATAGTAAATTATCAGAATATTAACATACAGATTAACAAAAAGTCTGAATTTCTGAGCGGTGGGATTGAAAACGATACAGGAGTTACGGGTCGTAAGATAATTGCTGATACTTATGGTGGACTTATTTGTCATGGAGGAGGTGCTTTCTCTGGGAAAGATCCAACTAAGATGGACAGGAGTGCTTCTTATATGGCACGATATGTTGCTAAAAATATTGTTGCTAATGGATTTGCACATGAGTGCAAGGTGGCTCTTGCATATGCCTTTGGGGAAGAATATCCTGTAATGGTCGAAATCGAGACAGAAAAAGAACATACAGACAAAAAACTCATTGAATTTATAAATAAACAATTTGATTTTAGACCAGAAGCTATTATTGAAAGGCTTGGATTAAGAGATTGCTTATATTTGCCGACTGCTGTATATAGTCACTTTTCAAATCCCACATTCCCTTGGGAAAAAATAGAATCTTTATGAGAATTTATGTGGATTGGTAAGATAATTCTGCGACTTTCTTTTGCTTCTTTTCTTTGGTCGCCTACTCGTTCAAAGAGAAAGAAAAGAAGCCACGCAAATTTTCGGTTTGCGTGGCTTTTACTATTATTCAGAAGGATATTTTTGCACTTTCGTTATTCTGTCTATTCGTTTGTTGGGGTGTTTGTCAAAAGCCCAATTTATTTCATCATCGGGCAAAGTGCTGTGAATACTGCCACCCATAACCAATCCACAATTTTGCAGGACTTTTTGCCGTGCGTCTTCCTTGCTCTCCGCAACCACATCGAACACTCCTTCAAAGACGTATTGTGTCCGAACTCTGTAAACTTTCTTCTTCATAATCTTAAAATTCAACCTTTAATAATCTGTATTCCTTTGGTTCTCCATTGGACAGTCTGCGGTGTTTGAGCCAAAAGTGGTGCGTACCATAACCATAGGCAAAGAACTTATCAAGTTCTGTTTCTTCGGCTATTTTGTTGATAGCCGACCTTAACTCCTCTTTGTTGTCGGATAAGGTTATTGCGTTGATAACCCTAATGAGAATATGCGGTATCTCATCCGCATAGTTGTAGATGATATTTTCAATCTCTGTCTTCATATCTCTGATAATTTAATGGTTCATACTTTATGCAGTCGCTTTCATTCTTCGGCTTATAAGACCTCGATTGGCATTGACAAGGTTTACTATCTGCTCGTGGTATTCCGTGTTCTTGTTGCACACCCCACGACTTTGCACCACTTCCAAAGTTTGCAATGATACTTCAATGGTTTCTATTCTCTTGCCTTCAATGGTAGCCGAAAGGATAAGGGAGTCCTCCTTAAGGTAGTATGCATTAGAAAATACGCAATGGTGCATTGATACACCTTCTTCCAAATGTTCTTGCACGCTCTCCAATACGTGGACTTGAATTGTACCGTCCGTGAAACAGATACCGAAAAACTTAGATTTGAGTTCCTTGAAACGCTTTTCATCTTCCATAGCCTTCTTTTGCTTCTGTTCTATCTCCTCCTTTTCACGCACTCTGAGAAGTTCCTCGTGTCTGCGGTCGTGTTCTCCTTTAAGGTCTGTGGGGCATAAATATTTTGGATTATGAATATCCTTTCCTAATCTTCTAAGTGTATCTACATAATCACTCCAAAGAGAAATGTCTGCTATCTCATAGCCGTTACGGACTGCAATTTTGTAGGACTGCCATAGTTCCTCAAAAGCCTTCTTGTTGCTAAGAAAGTAACGTAAATGGTCTGTGCTACCTGCCTTTAGCAATGTTTCCACACGGCTGTCTGTAAGCAATGCAGGAATAAGCTGAGTAGGCACGATGCCATAGAAATTATCCTTAAAACCATTTCTGCGAAGTATGTCTGTAACCTTGAACTTCGGATATATGGGTGAGTAGGCAATATGCTGATAGGCTTCATTATCGTTGCGGATTGCCATAGGGCTATAATAGGAAAAGGTATCAACATAGTGTCCCAATACCCTCTGTATGGCAACCATAGCTTTTCGTCCCTGCATATTCCACCAATATTGCCCAATCTCAATTATAGAAGTTTGTGCTTTGTAACCTTTCTCCATACCCACAATAAGTAGGAACATACGTAATACTTGAAACTCTCCACAAGTGGTAAGTAGGGTGAAATACTGCTTCTGCTGCAACTTGCGCTCATAGGTTTCCTTGACCTGCAACTTTGCCCTACAATGAGGGCAAGTGCAAGTTTCTCTATGTTTGTCCATTATCCAACTATGCCCACAATCCATACAAGTAGTGCGACCTTTTGGCAAGCGGTAGGCGAAGTGGTCTATGCACTCACGGAATGCCCACTTGCTTTGTGTCTTGGTTATCGAGCGAAGATGCTTGCTTTGTTCCAAAACCACCTTCTCAAATTTGTTTCTTGGTTTCATAGGCTTAAAAATCAAATAGTGATGGTTGTACGGTTGCTATGTTCTCAGTCTTTTTCACTCGTGCGTTACGGCTCTGTAACTTGGCAAGTTCCTCACGCTGATATTGCTTAATGGCTTCCTGCCTTGCTTCGGCTTTTTCTTCCTCTGTGAGTTCTACAATGTGATTGACGGCAACTTGGCAAGAAATAGCCTTACCCACCTCTATATCGTCTTCATCATAGTAGTGAACAGCCATAGAGAAGATTTCATCATCATCAAAGCCGTTGCAACCGCTTTTCTGCACTTCATTAAGAATGTAGGTGATGCACTCCTCGATATTCTTGTTTGGCTTCAACAAGTTAGGGACAAACAAGGGGTCTGCCATAGCACGCTGATTGAGATACTCGGCTATTGTCCGTGTGAAATGTTCTGTTCCTTTCATATTGCTTAGTATTTTGGGATTTCTACTATCTGATTGATGCGCCCATATAGGTAGGCTCTTAGACTTGTTCTGTCGGGTGCGTAATACTCTGTCCATTGTCCGTACTGATTGACAAGGTATTTCTTCAGTACGTCAAAGAAGTCAAAGCGATAGCCTTGTAGGGGAACGGCTGTACGGAAATAGGTGTTAGAGTTCACTGCTTCACATAGCCAATTCTTTTCCTCACGGCTCATACACTCGCCACGATTGAGTTTCACTCGTAGGAGATATACTTTGCTGTTACAAAGGTTCTCCAAAGGGGGGACGTCCCATTGTACAAACTTAATTGCCAACACTTGCTCACTTTTTTCAGCCGTAGGGTTAATGCGGTAATGAGAGGAGGAGCTATATCCTTTTCTGTTCATCGAAGATGTTGTATTTACTTTTTGCTTATCCATAGCGACATTTTTTTTATGCGTCCAAAGATCGGAGTATGCTGATTCCTTTTTGTAGCAAAATAGAGGTAGCGGGGCAGGCTTGCACAAGGTTTTGGCGGAAAATACTACCCGTAGGTGTGGAGATTTTCCAGACAAACCAAGCGGCATAGACCTTTTGAAAGCCACAAGCCCCGTACTACCTTTGCGGATAAAAAGGGAACAGCATCCGTCTTCTTGTCATCGCATATCGTGGAGCATTGGAAAAGAAGCAAAAGTGCAACGCCTGTAGTGGAAAATAGAAAAGGTGGCTATCTCAAAATGCGAGATAACCACCTGATGAAATAACATGAAAGGTTTTACAGAGCTGTGCTTCTCAAAGCACGCATAGCAGGATGGCACAGAGAATAGCCAACCAAAATAGAATGCTCAGCAGCGCAAATGTTACTTTTAGAATTACCCTGACTATAAAGCGTAGTATCAGAAAACCTGCAATGACTGACACAACAGTTACGACTTGTGGCGTTACTATCTTCGAGATAAGCCAAATGACACCGATAACGACGGAAAGCAGGATAGTGAGTTCGATGAAGCGTGTCCAACCGAAGCGGCGGACTTGCTTGGGAGAAGTCGGCTGCTGCTTGATATTATCGGTTTTGTTCGATGCGTCTGCCTTGATGAAGGCAGGTGTGTGAACGTCTTGATTCATGATGATTGTATTCATATCGGAGCTTTTAATAGTTCAAGAGCAATAACAAGATGCGCAGGCTACACAAAGACAAGTGTTAGTATAAACTCTTGGCATGTGGAGCGGAGCGTTTATCTTGGCTCTTGACACTACAAAAGCTTCCGATGGTGTTACATCAAGTCATGTTCTCACTATCGACAGTTGGCAGACCATTAACCTCAATGAGCAGAACGATTGTTCCTGTCAGTTCGGTGTAGAGTTTATCGTACTCAGGACTCGCCCCAAAGTCGTCTGTCAGTTCATACTTGTCGAAAACGCTTTGCACAGCCTTATTCTTCAGAAGCATTGGTGTTAGTCTTTCAGGAAGAGGAGAAGGAAGTTCTTTCTCGAACTCATCCTCTAAGACAGACACAAGCGTGTCATACTTGGAAAAATGCAAATCTTGGTATAATACTTCGCTTGACATTACCTCTGCTTCTGGGTAAGAAAAACCTTGTGCTACAGCATCGCAGTAAGTTGTCAATGCTTCGTCTGCGCGAGCAGTTATAAACGTATTTTCATTCACTCTCTCTGGAAAATGCTCTCCGAGATACGCTTCCAACTTCAAACGGAAGTAGGAAAGTTCTTTCTTTGTTGTTGTCATAATCTTCTTGGTTTAGGGTTGTACATTATTTTGAGTTGATGCCCATAGCAACATTGAACTTGTCTAACTTGCCAGCCAGCTGTTCCATATCGTGTTCTATCTTCTTGTTGGTTATACGGGCATAAATTTGTGTCGTTTTAATGTTGGTATGTCCCAACATCTTCGACACACTTTCCATAGGAACGCCCTTGCTGAGCGACATGGTCGCAAATGTATGCCGGGCAAGATGGAAGGTCAGATTCTTCTTGACACCGCAAAGGTCGGCAATTTCTTTTAAATATGCGTTGGTTTTCTGATTCGTTAGGATGGGAAATAGTTTGCCGTTCCGATAGGTCTTATGACTGTACTTGGCAATGATACTCTTGGGAATATCAAGCAATAAAACATTTGTCTCCACACTTGTTTTCTGCCTCTTGGTCATAATCCACTGCTTATCATCAAGTGTTACGATATTGTCCGGTGTGAGATTGGAAACATCAATATATGCCAGACCTGTGAAACATGAAAAGATGAAAACGTCCCTTACTAGTTCTAAGCGGTGGATATCCAGTTCTTTGTTGGCAATCTTCATGATTTCCTCGTCCGTAAGGAAGCCACGGTTTACCGGCTCCAAGTGGAAACGATGATTGAGGAATGGGTCGTGAAGAAGATAGCCACGCTTTTGCGCATAGATGGTCACGGTTTTCAGTGCCTTCAATTTCTTGACTGATGTGTTATAGGCACACCCAGCCGCCGTACTCAGATATAACTCAAAATCCTGTACTACGGATGGCGTGAACTCTGCCAGTCCAATATCTTTCTTCCCATACTTATAGATAAGGAATTCTGCGAAATGCCTTCTTAAAACGCTGTACTTTTGCAGGCTGTCCTTGCTGATGGTATGTCCGACACGCTGTCTGACATCTTCGTTGAACTTGTCGAATATAGGGAGAAAGGTCGTGTACTCCCTGTCTTTCCCGACAAAGAATGAGCGGATTTTATCCAATGACAAGGATTCATCATCCTCGAATTTGTGGTAAATGTTATTCAGCATTGTGGAAATGGAGTCCAATGCGGCATTAGCGGATAAGGCTTCTGCCGTCCGACCTTTGAGCCTGCTGGTAGTGTTATTCCACAGCGACTTGTCCACGAATATTTTCGTAGATCCGAAATTAGCCATCTCTCCGTTAAGGAATACTCGGAGCATTACAGGCGACTTTCCTTCTTTGTTCTCATAGTTTGAGCGTAGGTAGAAGGACACCTTGAAATTTGTTCTCATAATGCATCATTCTTTTGTGTAGCACTCGGCTGCAAAGTTAATACTTAATACCTTGAAAAAGAAAGAGTTGATGCCGTCAATATGGTATTCAAAATCCCGTCACTGCTACATTTTTTGCTGCTGCAATTTTTGTGTAGCAGTAAGTGTAGCAGAAATTGACCGAAAGATGACTGTCAAAATATAGGGTTATGCCGTCAGGCTATGGAGGTATATACAAAGAAAAATCGTTGTAAAACCTTGATTTTACAACGATTAGCTAATTTTTGAAGGCTAAATTGACAACCCTTGTGAAGTCCTTTTGAAGCCTATTAGCGGAGAGAGAGGCTCTTTCTCTTGAACCTTCAAATAGTATCATAAACGTTCAATATGCTGTATAATAGCATTTTAAGTAGAATGTTAATAAAATAAGATTTCATAGGAAATCTTTGGTAGAATCAATTTTTGGGTGTAAATTTGGGTGCATAAATTAAAACACCCAAAAGTATGAACATCAAGCGGAATATTATCTTCACGTTGGAAAGCAGGAAAAAGGACGGAGTTCTCATAGTTGAGAATGTACCTATCCGTATGCGTGTCAATTTTGCTTCCAAACGAATTGAATTTACAACAGGTTATCGTATTGATGCTGTGAAATGGGATACCGATAAGCAGCGAGTAAGAAATGGGTGCACAAACAAACTGAAACAATCAGCTTCTGAAATCAATGCTTCACTCTTAGGCTATTATACAGAGGTGCAGGAAATCTTCAAGAAGTTTGAAGTAGAAGAAATAATGCCAACTCCTGAACAAATTAAAGAGGCATTCAATGCACTGCACAAACCTATAGAGGAAGTCAAACCGAGAAAATCAACACCTAATGCTTTCTACAAGGTTTTCGATGATTTTGTGAGAGATTGTGGACAACAGAATGATTGGACTGATTCTACTTACGAGAAGTTTGCTGCTGTGAAAAATCATTTGATGAACTTTCGTGATGGACTTACATTTGATTTCTTTGATGAGAAAGGTCTAAATGATTATGTTACCTATCTTCGTGATGTAAAGGAAATGCGCAATTCTACTATAGGCAAGCAATTAAGTTTCTTGAAGTGGTTTTTACGCTGGGCTTTCAAGAAAGGTGTGCACCAGAAAAATGCTTACGATAGCTATAAACCTAAACTCAAAAGCACACAGAAGAAAATCATCTTCCTCACATGGGAGGAACTGAACAAACTCCGAGAGTTCGAAATACCTGCTGCCAAGCAAGCTCTTGATCGGGTGCGTGATGTATTTCTCTTCCAATGCTTCACGGGCTTGCGCTACTCCGATGTGTTTAATCTTCGTAGAAGTGATATAAAGGGCGACCACATTGAGGTTACAACGGTTAAGACTTCTGATAGCCTGATTATCGAGTTGAACAACCATAGTAAAGCAATTCTTGATAAATACAAGGATGTGGCATTTGAAGATGACAAGGTGTTGCCTGTTATTACTAACCAGAAAATGAACGATTATCTTAAAGAGTTGGCAGAATTGGCTGGTATTGACGAACCTGTACGTCAAACTTATTATAGAGGTAATGAGCGCATTGACGAAGTTACACCTAAATATGTCTTGCTTGGAACACACGCTGGTCGTAGAACGTTTATCTGTAATGCACTTGCATTGGGTATTCCTCCGCAAGTAGTTATGAAATGGACTGGGCATAGCGATTACAAGGCTATGAAACCTTACATAGATATTGCGGACGACATCAAGGCAAATGCCATGAGTAAATTCAATCAATTATAAAAATAGAGAAATAATCCCATGTATGAAGATTATACAAGACAGGCTCTTCCTTCTAAATATTATAGAGAATTATTGGGTAGCGCAATGTGCGTATTCAATTCTAATAATGCATTTATTATTGAGAATATCCTAAAAAAGGATAAAGAAAATAAGTATGATTGGTATAAACTTATTGATAAAACATCTGGACAATTGAAGTCAGTCCTTGAAGATATATTTGTATCTCAATTGGAAATAGAAAAAGATATTACACAATTATTTTGTAAACTCGTGGACAAAAGAAACCGGTTGATACATAGTTTCCAAATTACAGATAATGATGGAAAACAACGGCTTGCAACTAAAGATAGAAATAATAATCAATACATTATTTCAGAGAGTATGTTGCTTGATTTCATTAAATTAAACGAAGAGCTTAGCAATAAATTGTATATCCTTAGAGGATATTAAAATGAATAATATGAGCCAAGAAATAAATAAAGCAGAGAAACAAGATTTATCTCTTGTTGTTCGAGCCATCGGTTCTGATCTCGAGCATACACAAGTACGCATGATAGCCTCTGCAAATGTAGATATGCTTTTCCACTATTGGAAAGTAGGACATTTTATTCTCTATCTCCAAAAGAAAGAAGGTTGGGGAAGCAAAGTCATAGATAATCTTTCTAAGGCGATACGTTCTAAATATCCTAATAAGAAAGGCTATTCCACTCGTAATCTTATCTATATGTGTCAATTCGCCAAAGCCTATCCTATGGAGATTCTATTAGAAATGGGTAAGGCTGAAAAACAGCTTAATAGTCCTTCCGTTGATAATATATTACAACTTACAAACGAGCTCAATCAATTTACGCAAGAACCTCTTGCGCAAATTCAAGCTACAGATAATCAAGGAAATATAATTACGCAAGAACCTCTTGCACAATTAGGAGAGATTCCTGAAGCACTGTCTGTCATTTACCAACACGATATAAATCAGATAGAAGAAATTTTTAAGCAGTCTGCCGTAGTTCGCACTAACTGGGCGAGCCATGTTATATTGCTTAATAGCAAGCTGCCTTTGGGTGAACGTTATTGGTATATCACGCAGGCGGTTGCCAATGGTTGGAGTAGTAATGTTCTGCAAATGCAGATTGAAACCAATCTTTTTGCTCGGCAGATTACTACAAAGAAAGTGAGTAATTTCTCAGCACGATTACCCAAACCGCAAAGCGACCTTGCCAACTATCTGATGAAGGACCCTTACATCTTTGATTTGATGGGACAGACAGATAAAATGGCAGAACGAGACATTGAACGGCAATTGGTTTCGCATATCATCAAATATCTTTTGGAAATGGGCAGTGGCTTTGCATTTGTGGCACGGCAGAAGCATTTTGAAGTAGGTGATTCTGATTTCTATGCCGACCTTATTCTCTACAATATCCAACTGCATGCCTATGTAGTTGTGGAACTCAAGGCCACACCTTTCAAGCCTGAATATATGGGACAACTCAACTTCTACATCAATGTAGTGGATGATACCCTCCGTGGCGAACACGACAACAAGACGATCGGCTTGCTCCTCTGCAACGGAGGTGATAAAGTCGTGGCACAATATGCCCTCTCAGGTTACGACCAGCCAATTGGTGTGAGTGATTACCAACTATCAAAAGCAATCCCTGACAATCTAAAATCTGCTTTGCCTACAGTGGAGGAAGTTGAGGAGGCATTAAGCCGAATAATTGATAAATAATAAATTAAAATATGGTTTATCAAATTAAACAATGATTGACGATGAAAAATCGTTATGTATTAGCAAGTAGATGTACTAAGAACTTAAAAATAATATAAGATGACTGAGAATTTTTGGGAAATATTCCACTTAGATGATGGGTTAAAAGAGAATCTATGGAAGAATGCAGACATAATTTTTGATACTTCTGCAATTTGTGAGTTATACAACATGACTAATGAGGCAAAGGAAACAGTTTGTAAAATACTTGATACTCTATCAGAACGTATTTGGATTCCTGCACATGTAATGTATGAGTATTTGAAAAATAGAGATAAAGTAATCATGAATCCTATCCAAGAAAAATATAAGAATCCAAAGCTACTAGCAGATGACATAAAAAGGGAATTGGAAAAGATTATTAAAACTAATAATGATAATAATTTTCACCCGTACATTGAAGAAACATCTTTGGATAAAATCAAAAAAGAAGCAGAGACAATAAATTTAGCTTTAGATACCATAAAAAAAGAAATAAAGGCTCAGTATGAAAAAAGAAAAGAAGAGATAGAAAATATTAAATCAAATGACATTTTGAAGGAATGTATTGAAAAAAAGAAAATCGGCAAACCATTTTCTTTTCAAGAAATTATTGAAATTATAAAAGAAGGCGAAGTTCGATATAGAAATATGCTCCCTCCAGGGTATATGGACGATAATGAGGTATATAAAAAGAAAAAGGGATTTCAGAAATATGGAGATCTTATTATTTGGAAGGAAATCTTGAGATATTCTTCAGTTCAAAAAAAACCTATTATTTTAATATGTAACGATAAAAAAGAAGATTGGTTTAACGCTGATAAGAAATCCGAATTAGAATCGCCTAGACATGAGCTTCTTAAAGAATTTAATGATTGTGTTGGCTCACAGATATGGATTTTTACTCTGGTACAGTTTATCGATCTTTTAAGAGAAAAGTGTAAAGATGAGACTGTATTGAATTTGTTTAATGATTTGGAAGCAATTAAGTATTATCTCCTCGAAGCAGAATTAAAAAAGAGGTATAAGACTATCTTGAAAGATAGCATGCTTCTAAGATGCAAAGAATGTGGTCATCTTTTTGAGGTCTATGCTGATGATCTCAACTTTGATTGGGAAATGGAAGAACATGATGAAAGAGGCATGGGAGATGAATGCCATTATTCTTCTACAGAGTTTTGTGAATGTCCAAACTGTGAAAAAGATATCGAACTTACATTAAATGTATGGGAATACCCACCAAATGTTTTTAACGAACAAGACATAGAAGCTGATGATGCGATCATCATACAAAAAATGGATTTGTATAATCATATACTTTTTTGTAAAAAAGAGCCATGTAACCATTGTGGGGAATGGGCAGAATTGGATGAATTTGGCTTATGTGATAATTGCAGAGCTGAATATGAATATCTACTCTCCAAAGATGATTAGATTTGCTTATTAAGTATCTGTCACCTGATTATAGACTGTCTGTCCGCAAATGTACTTTACGGAACAACAGCGATATCGTAGTACACATCAGTCACTCCAAGAAACTGCACTAAACAATTTCTTGGAGTGTTCACTATTTCTTCAAATGCATCTTTAGTTCTCTTTGTTCTTGCTTGATTTTATCCTGTTCTAATACCAACTCCGCTTGCCGTTGCAGAGCTTGCTCGTAATCAACAACCTTCTGTTGCATCTGCTGAATAGCTTTGGGATTGCGATGTGTGATAAATATGCTGTCAAGATGTGTAAAGTCTGAAGCGGTAGCTTTGCCCTGCATACGCAGATAGCGGTAACGTAGGTCGTAATCAGAGGCTGTTTGCAGCTTGTTGGCTCCCATACCGAAGAACCAACAACTCACCATGACCAGCCCACAAACCAATAAGAGTAGCATACGCTCGGCTAATTGCACGCTTGCAAATAGCGAGTAGTTCTTATATTCTACAGGCTTTTGTTGCTTGTTGATGAGCTGGTGCAAAGCTTCAAACTTTGGGTTGAGCTTCTTACTCGACTCAGATAGTGCCTCCAAAACAAAAAGTTGATGTTCTTCGATTTTGGCTTGAGTTTCTTTCGAGAGATGGATTTGCACGGTTTCTTGTGTTTTAACGCTATCTCCCTTTGGATTAGATAGCTGTTCAGCAATAGTAGTGCGCAGTTCTACCTGTGCCTTACTGATGGCTTTGCATTCTTGTTTAAGTTCTTCGAGAATATCGAGAATAGGTGCTATTTCGTTATTCATACTGATATAAATTTGATGTGATTAAATTCTACGTTTGCGATTAGCTTTATTACGGAGTTTCTTTTGAAATCGAAGTTCATCAACATCTACGCCATTACTTGGTGTTGACATAGAAAACACTTCACTAATTGCTTCGGATAGGTCGGTAATAAAATTGCTTTCATCTACAGAATGTACCATAGGTTCGTTTTGTAGATGAATTTGCTCTTGTTTGTGAGAATTTCGTTCTATCTCAGCATTGAGGCGAGAGAAAGAGCACGAACGATCTATCTTTGAGCCACTGAAGCTGCAACCATCCTTTTCAAAGATGATTCCCTGCACAACATTGGTATTACCTTTTGTTTTAAAACGAGTGGTAATACCTTGTTGCTCTAATTCTGCAACAAAATCTTTCCAAGTCTGAGATTGAGGTAATACAGCCTTGATAGTATCGAATATCTCATACCGCAATTTATCTTCACCTCTCAATCGTGATCGGTTTACCTCTTGCTTTCCTTCGCCAATGGTTAGACCATAACGCTCAGTCAGTTCTCTACAAATCTTCGTTGAACGATACTTTTCGTTGCGGTCGCTGATGGTCTTACCATTGTTGCAAATGCGATTGATGCAAATGTGCAAGTGCGGATGCTGGCGGTCGCTGTGCCTTACGATAAGGCTCTGCGTGTCTCCGTAGCCCATTTTCTCTAAATACTCATTGGCAATCTTTATCATCACATCGTCTGTTAGTTGATCGGCATCGTTGGCTGAGAATGAGAGTATCGTGTGGCAAACAGGCTTCTGCACGTTCGGGCGCATGGAGGCTTGCAGAACGAACTCGTGAACGCATAGGTTTTGGTCGGTAAAACCTATGTTATTACTCGCCAAAACCATAGCTTTTCCTTCCTGTTTGCTGAGCATATAGTTGATGACACCTCCGAAGTCTGCTCCTTTAATAATCTTGGCTATCATGGTTTCAAGCGTTTGATGAGTTCATAAATGAGTACTTTCAGTGCGTTCAAATCTTCATTGAGGGTAGAAATGCCAAAGGAATTGAGCCGATGGGCAATTTGGTTAAGATTATTAGCCATGCCAGAAACTGTACGGATGAGTTGCATTTCCTCTGGCTTGATTCGGCTCTTTACTTCTGCATTTATAATGAGCTTCCGTAAAAACTCTGTTCGTGAAATAGAGGCTTCACGTGCTTTACCCAGCAGGGTGTAGTACTCCATGGTGTTGAGCCGAAGAAGTACTTGGTATTTTCGTTTTTCTGATAAAGTCTTAGTGGGTCGCCCACCTTTATTCTTCTGTTCCATAATCTTATTTTTTGATGAGACCAACGGGATTTTTACCTCCCAATGGTGGGAGCAAGTAGGTTTTGAGATACTCAAAACACAAACTTGCTTCCCTGATACACGCTATCTTCTGATGCCACGTTTCGTAGTCGGTAATCGTGGCTGTTTTTCTTTGAGTTGGGATTGAGCTACGAGCCATTCATTGATATCTTTGTGAGTTCGATAGCGAACAGACCCGTCTATGATTTGTGGGTAAAACTGCTTCAAAACTTCAAACGATTTTCGTCCAGCATCATCATTGTCTAGAAAACTCTCAACTTGCTTGTAGCCTTTTAACTTCTCTTGAATGCGTGGCAAAAGAGCCAGAGAATTAAGAACTATGGTGTCGCAGGTTGAAGAAAGATTTAGCGTTTGCCACGAAAGGAAATCCATAAACCCTTCAAAGATTTGTAAAACGTCTGTGCCTTTACTAATAGTTGTAATCGCTTTTGGAGCAATGCAGCCTTTGAAATAAGGACTACGAATTTCCCATCCGCCAGCATCGTTTGAAAATCCAATGGCATAGTATGTCCGATTGGTATTATTGTATCGAATTTCAGAACAGAATCTATTGGCAATGCTGAGAGATATTCCTCGCTCTGCGATGTAACGTAACAAATAAGGATTGGTAAGTGATTGCACAGATATGATTTCTAATTTGTGCTTAGAGGTTTTTCTTTCACCTCCAAAAGAAAAATCTTGATGCACTATTTGTTTTGAATCGATTAGCAATTCAATGGCTTCGTACATGGTACAATGCTGTAAAGTACGTACAAGGTCAATGATGTCTCCATGTTCGCCAGTTCCAAAGTCATACCATTGATTACGCTCTGTATTTACTTTGAATGATGGTGTACTTTCGTTGCGCAGCGGAGAGCAGTACCAAAAGTGAATACCTTGTACTCGTGCAGGTGAATAACCCTGTTGCTGCAAATAATCTGTGATAGAGATTTGCTTGATATTTTGTATTTCCATTGTGATTTTGTTTTGATGTTTGAAAAGAATAACTCTCAGCCTTTTTCTTTTGGAGGCTGGTTGATTTTTGTTTGGTCGGACGGTCGCCTACTATAGGCACCCCTTTGCGACCGACCAAACTTATTTCTATTTGGTCGGGGTGGTTCAGGTATATATAGCCTGCGTCCGACCGACCAAAGGTTTTAGGGTAGATGGTCTTGGCTGAGCCGATATTTTCCTCGTTCTTCCTTAACCACTATGCCTTTGTTGAGCAGAAATTGCAAGAGTTCTTTAAGTTTGGTTTGCCCATAAGATTGCCCTACAACCTCAGTATAAGCCTTTTTGAGCACTGCGATGAGTTCACCATAGGGCAAGACTTCACGCAAAGAAAAGGCTTGTGTCAATGCTTTACGATGTTCGGTGTCGCTTAGGTCGTGGTATGAATGGCGATGGGGCTTGAGTTCATTGTCCGTGTAAGTCGAATCGACTTCGGGAATGCACACCTCATCTTCCATTTCCTTGAGCCGAAAAGCAAATTTGTCGAAGGGTTTGGAACGAATGATGGCAGGGGCAACGATGCTTCGCTCGGGCAGCGTGCTGTCCCTCGTGACTTGCAGGACGGTCTCTGCCTTGTTGTTGAGTTCTGTGCCGATATGCCCTCGTGCGTTGTCATCGCCTTTGTTGAGGTGAAGCACGGTCTGAATGTGAATATTCTGTTCACTCGTCCATTGCATCAGGTCGCCCACCAACTTGGTAGCCTCTGTGGAGTTGTTGATGTCGAGCATCAAATCTCGAATGCCGTCAATGACTACCAGTCCCACGTTGGGCGTATGGTAGATGGCATAACGAATGATTTCTCTGCGCTCATTAGGGTCAGCAATGGCTCTAAGGTGGCTAAATCTCAAATATTCGGGTTCTCTATCAATCGGTAGTCCTGCCAATCGCAGAATGCGCTGCATCACGAGTTGGCAATGATAAGGGCTTTGTTCTGTGTCAAAGTAGAGGATATTCCTCTTCGATTCGGGGAATGAAGCCTTATACTCCAGCACCTGCCCATTGACAAGAGCTGCTGCAACGATGGCACTCACATTGAAAGTCTTCTTGGCTTTTGCCTTACCTGTCGATACACTGAAGTTCCCCAGTGTGCCAATAATGGCTTCACCTGCTTGTAGTACAACAGGAGGAAGCGTAAACTCATCGGTTACATGAATGAGAGACTTTCGCCAAATGTATTCATAATCAGTTGTATTCATCATCGTCCTCCTGTCTTTCGCCCTGCCAATTCAAGTGCAAGGTCAGCATCAACAATAATCTTACGACCGATTTGTGTAATGGCACGATTGATTTTACCACTCTGCTTGATACGGTTAGCTGTAGGCAGGCTACACCCAAAGAGGCGTGCAATGCCAGCCAACCCGTACACATATCGCTTTTCTTCTTTGGAGGAAGAAGCCTTTGTTAATTCCCCACTTGTGGAAATATTACCATGTTGTGCAAGGAAAAGTAATTCTTCACCAGTCATCTGCCAAACAGGCTTGTCCAGTAATTCGTTTATCGTCATAATTCAATTGTTTTGAAATGAATAACTTGCCCTTGCGCATAGGGCTTTCAGTCAGGTCTGACGATGCAAAAGTAGAGAGCTTCTGATACTCTACCAAGAGGCAGGGATATAGCGGGAAGTATAGGGAAATACAAGGATATCAGCGACTATCAAAAATGCTCAATATACATTCTAAAAGTAGGCTATTTCGGGCACATACACATTGTTTCTCAATCATCATTGATTAGTTAAGAGATTACTTTTAGCGTCCTCTTGAAAGAAAAATTATTTTCAGTGGAGATAAAGTTCCATTTTTCTTCGTTTTATTCATTATAAGTTCATAACTTTGTAGACAATATCAAGATAAACTATCATCCGATGGGACAGAAAAAAGAGCATAGCAACCTCATTAAGGAGCATTTGAAGAAGCGAGGTATTACCCAAACGTGGCTCGCCAAAGAGTTAGGTATGAGTTTTAGCATCACCAACGCATACGTTTGCAACCGCAAGCAACCCAACCTCGCCACTATTTTTAAAGTGGCAGACTTGCTCGGCGTGTCAGTTAAATATTTGGTGAAGTAAATACAGTATATGACGACAAATACAAAAAGCAAAAAAAAATCTTCTCTGTATTTTATGCATAAATATTGGGGGAAAAAGCCTGCAGCAGGTTTAAGTCCTTTAATTGATAAATACACACAGACTGGAGATACGATTATTGACCCTTTTTCTGGCTATGGTGTTTTCTGCTGTGAGGCTTATTTGAAAAATCGTAATGTGATAGTAAATGATTTAAATCCAATTGCTAATTTTATTGCCAGGAATTTATTTTCTAAAGATATAAACATCTCAAACGTAAAGAAAGCTTGGGAAAAAATCAAACAAGACTTAACTCCTTATGTAAAGCTGTGGTATGAAATATCAATTGACGATATCACCTATCTTCCTATTTCTGTCTTAAGATCAAAAGATGGTTTGCCGATTCGATTCACTTATAAAAACGATAGAAAAACCTCGACTATAGACATTCCGACCAAATTAGCAGAAAAATTTTGTTCATACGAAAATAATTCTAAAATTTATGATTGGTATCCTGTAGTAAACATAATCGAAAACTCCCGAATCTCAGCATATCCAAATATGAAAGTCGAGGATCTCTTCACAAAAAGAACCCTTGCTTGTCATGCAAAATTATTGTCTTTAATAGAAAAATATTCTTCGGGAGCAGAAAAAGACTTGTTATTAATTGCGTTTACTGCAAATTTAGCAAATTGTTCTAAACTCGTACCTCCTATAAAAAGTAGAGGTATGCTATCCCAAGGTGCTTGGATGACTGGTTTTTATATAGGTGAGACTTATATTGAAAATAATGTTTTGCATTATTTTGAGAATCGCTTAAAAAAAGCTATAAAGGGTAAGGAAAATTATTTAGATGCGATTTTAGGTAATTTGGGAACAGACCCAGTGACATCCGATTTTAGGATAACCAATTATGACGCAAAAAGAATACGGTTAGCTAATAATTCTGTAGACTATGTTTTCACAGATCCTCCTTACGGTGACAGTGTACCATACTTTGAACAAAGCATTATTTGGAATTCGTGGCTAAAATTATCTCCTGACTATTCACAAGAAATTGTAATATCAGATAGTAATCAACGAGAAAAAAACATCAGTTCTTTCGAGAAAGATATTAATTCGGCAATCTCGGAAATTAGAAGAATCTTAAAAGATAATAAGTATTTCTCACTAACTTTCCACTCTCTCTCGGGATTAGAATGGAAAGCTATAAGTAATGCATGCGTATTTAATAACTTTAACGTTGTTGATTATGAGTGGCTTGAACAAAAAACTTATCCTCCTCGACAACTCAATCGAATAAAGTCTATAAAAGGAGATGTGCTTGTTACATTCCGGAAGAACCCAGATCCTGTTTGCCTTCATGTCTGTGATGATGAACAATTCACGAGTATTATAAAAGACTTAATAACTAATACCATTCAAAATGGAATTAATGATACCAATGGTATAATGATGGCTATAATGGAATGGGTTTTACGCAATATGATCATCATCGGAAACGTTGATGTCTTTAAACTTTTAAATAACAATTATTTACTTAAAGCCGATGGGCGATGGGGTGTTAAATAAATTCAATACGAAAAAATGCAAAATAAGTCGTATAAAACATCATTATTAACAGATATGGATTTATTTATTTCATAAAATAGAATTATTATGACAAATTTTGAAAGATGGGACCAAGAGTTTCGTACCCAAAATCTATACGCGTTTAATCATAATGAGAATGCATTGCTTTACTTGAAAGTAAGAGCCGTATGCAGAAGTAAACAGATAAAGCAATTTGTGAAGAATAACAATATTGTACTCAAATCTACCAAAATAGGTGAACAATTCGCCGAATTGTACTCTATTATGGAGAATACCCCTAATAGCATGGCTATGCTTGATACCTATCTATTTAACAGAAACAATGAGTGGTATCACACAATGGGCGTTGACGAAGAAAAATTGAAAAGTGATCTGCGCAAAATTACAAGTTACGAATGGGGAGGTGACCAAGAGAACTCACTTGATCAGTATCTCGTTAGAAGATACATCAAAACCATTAGTGATTTTGATATACTCAAAAGTAAAGCAGATGCCATTGCTGCTAATGCTTGGAAATTTGTGCAGACGAGTTGGTATAATAATTGGACATCATATCTTATAGAATCTATTTTCAAGAAACATGAACGTGTCCTATCCGCAGTTGGAGAAATCAAGAGTGTTGACTTTTTTATCGACAATAATCCAATAGATTTGAAAGTAACTTACTTTCCTGAAGCTTATTTGCAGAGTAAATTAAAGGAGAAATTAGGGAATAAAGAGATTACATGGCTTAAACATCAAGCTAAGTCGTTCAATATTATGCCAGACAGAAATCTCTCCGATTCGGAACAATACTATTTTCTTAAAGAGGAACTAGAAAATCATGGACATTCTGCGGTTGTTACAAATCTTATTTCTACAAGAAAGCAAGTGGTCAAAGAAGCGCAAAATAAACCAGAAAACCTTATGAAATGGCTATATGAGAACCAAAGTTCTCGCTTGTTTGGTGCAGAAAATCGTTTATTTATAATCCTTATTGACTCTACCAATATGAATCAATCGTGGAAAATGAAACGAGCATTCTCATTGATTGAACCACAAATAAACGGCTATCTAGATACGTTCAACTCTGAATCATTAAAGAAGATAGATTTTGCTTTTAATAAAAAAGGTTATGAGAGCCTCTCCGATATAATTTTCGTTATAAAAGAGTAACTGTAAAATGGAAAAAGAACGGTTCGTTCTATATATATATCTGAATATCGTTGTATAGCAAAAAGCATCCGAGTAGCACTTAGGGTGGGAATGGGCATTTCGACTCGCTAAGATGTATGTTTACCTTTCGCTAATTAAAAGAAGGAACAGTCTTAAGTCATAAAATATTGTTAATTAATAGAATATTATACATAAGCTAAGTATTAGTTATGGAAGATATTAAGCAATTAGATGCAAATATTCTTGAGATTCATTATTGGCTTGCCAATGACAACCATTCAATGGATGCAAAAGTCTTTTATACCTGTCAGCAGGAATTATTGGGACTAATTGAATATATTGCAAAGCAATTCGGAGTTACAATCAGTATTGAAACTTTTCCTTTAGTGGAAGGTGGAATAAAAACTTGGTTGAAAACAAATGGTTTGTCTTTAGTCGCAATTCCTTTAATTGTCACAATTGTAGGAAATATCTTGAGTTCAGCTCCATCAGAAGCGATAGGAGAACTTATCAAACATCAGATTGAAGAGTATTTGAAGTCTCCTGAAGTTAAAGAGTTAGAGGTTTTACGTAATGAAAAAGAAAAACTCATTTTAGAAGCAGAAATAGCAGAATTAAAGGGGAGAAGCAGAAACTTTCAAACGCAACACGCTGATACGGCAATTCGTGTAAAGCGTTCTAACTACTACCAAAAACTTATTAATTATAAAGATCTTGAAAAAATTAGCTTTGAGCAGAAAGACCATCCTCTGAGGGAAAGAAATATTTGGGAAGGGACAGTATCGAAGGAACATTTTTCATCTTACCAAATTGATTCTTCAGATGTAGATCCCGTAGAACACACAGAGGCTATGATTGAGATAGTTGCTCCAATCCTTAAGCGAAGCAAGAGAAAGTGGAGAGGAATATATAAGAAAAAAGATATTTCATTTAGAATGTCCGATCAAGAGTTTCAAAATGATGTATATTCCCGGAAAATATCATTTTCCAATGGAAGTATAATAAATTGTCTATTGATAGAAAAACAGAAAATAAATGGAGACGGAGAGGTGGTAACCTCAGAATATGAAGTTATTGAGGTTAATAATATGTCTATAAATGGAGTTCCTCAAGAGGTGATACACCATCGTAAATCTAAAAAGAAGGAGAATGACTATGTATATCCTAGCTTATTTAGTGATATGGATACTTAAATCAAAATAATTTATTCATAAAAATGACAGGAAGGAATAATGAAGGGCACCTCATCATCTACCAAGATGATAACGGTTTAGTAAAGGTGAACGTGCGCTTTGCTGACGAGGATGTGTGGCTCACGCAGGGCCAGTTGGCCGAGATTTACGATACTACGCAACAGAATATAGCCCTGCATATCAAGAATATCTATGCCGACAAGGAATTGGCAGACGAGGCAACTCACAAGAAATACTTGTTAGTTCGGCAGGAAGGTAATCGCAATGTGCAACGCAACATTGACCACTATAATCTTGATATGATTATAGCTATTGGGTATCGAGTACAATCGCAAGTAGCGACACGCTTCCGCCGTTGGGCAACAGAGCGACTACATGAGTATATCCAAAAGGGCTTTGCGATGGATGATGACCGATTGAAGCAAGGCGGTAATCGCTATTTCAGAGAGTTGCTGCAACGCATTCGGGACATTCGGGCTTCGGAACGCAATTTTTACCAGCAGGTAACGGATATCTACGCCACATCTGTGGATTATGATCCACGCACCGATCTCACACGCACTTTCTTTGCGACAGTGCAAAACAAGTTGCATTATGCCATACACGAGCATACCGCTGCCGAGATTATCTATGACCGTGTGGACTGTGATAAACCCTTTGTGGGCATGACCAATTTCAAGGGGGACTATATCACCAAAGACGATGTAAAAGTAGCCAAGAACTATCTCACTGAAAACGAACTGCAACGGCTCAACCTGCTTGTGTCGCAATTTTTAGACTTTGCCGAGTTTCAAGCCCTTGAAGAACGTCCCATGCGAATGACAGACTGGATAGCCGCTCTTGACAACCAAATCATTGCCCTACAACGCAAATTATTGGAGGGTAAAGGCAGTGTGTCGCATCAAGAAGCCATAGAAAAAGCCGAACGAGAGTTCAATATCTATCGCCAAAGAGAAATGGCACAACTTGAAAGCGATTTCGACAAAATGGTGAAACGCTTGCCAAAGCGTGGCAACAGTTCATCAAACATAAAATAATAAATCTGCTTACACTCAATTCAACCTCATTAAGGTGTAGCATTTTCTTTGCAATAGAATATTTGGGTGTAATAAAGGGTGCAAATCACGTAACACGCTGATTTACACCCTTGTTTGCGGAGAGAGAGGGATTCGAACCCCCGGTACCTCTCGGTACGACGGTTTTCAAGACCGTTGTAATCGACCACTCTACCATCTCTCCAATGTGGAAAAACTTCATGTGTTGGACAATTTTATATGTTGTTGTCTATTCTCTATTATATCAGAGAAACCTGCTTTCATGAAGTGAGTGCAAAGGTAAGAGAATTATTTTAGAAGACCAAATATTTTATTCTTTTTTTGTTTGAAATGTGATAAAGTAAGGGGGGAAGAGTCAAGTAAGGGGGACGAAGTAAAGAGACATAAATAAAGAGGCAAAAGAGGAGTTATAATATGTTCATTGGATACAAAGAACCCTTCGCTTTGTTGGGTTTAAAGGTTAAAGTATTCTTAAAAACAGTACATAATGTCGATCTTTATATTTCTGTTTATTTTCCTCGCCTTAAAATGTAGATTTCCAAAATCATCATGACAAGATAATCCACATTCTAAGGCGAGGTTGAGTTTTCTAATGAGTTTCTTTAGTAACAGCTGTTTTAGTTTATACGCTCTTGTTTTATTAGTCTAAATTTCGATATATCTTCAGTTGCATGGAAATTTGCAAAACTTAAAAGTCTATCTTTGCCGTTTTCAAATCGTATGCTTTAGCCGTGAGTCTGCCTTTACCTTTGACAACGACCATACATTTTCCGAAAAAGGCTTTTCGTTTGTTGTCCTTGAAACGCTCGGTGGAGAATTGGCTTCCGTTGTCCACCCCCTCTATTGCTCCGTTGTCGGTTTCAAAAAAGAGTTGATTTTCAGCCCATGGGCAAAGGTTACCGTCTTTGTCCACTATTTCGGCATTGATAAATGTAAGCGATTCTTGGTTTGACATCGTGGCATTTGCAGCTCCTACGTCCCCACGCTGGCCAGCGTAGTCTATTGAGAGCCTGATATGGTTGGGAGCACCGGCCGTCTTAATCACCTGGCTGCGGACATCTTTTCCATTCTTTCGTGCAATCACTTTCACTTCGCCCGGTTCAAAGGTCACTCTCCACATTACATGATATTGATGTGAATCTTTTTTCCGGCGAATTCCCTGACTTTTGCCATTGACAAAGAGTTCCACCTCGTCAGCGTTATTGTAGTAGCACCATAGGTCGATTTTCTGGCCGGGCAGCCAGTTCCAATGTGGGAAGAGATGGAGCACCGGTTTGGAAGACCATTCGCTTTGATACATATAGTAGATGTCTTTCGGGAAGCCTGCCAGATCGATGATTCCGAAGTAGCTGCTGCGTGCCGGGAAACCGTAGGGGGTAGGTTCGCCGATATAATCCCATCCCGTCCAGATAAATTGGCCGGCACAATAAGGAGTGTGTTTGACAATATCCCATGTTGCTTCATGTGTACTGCTCCATGGAGCATGCGTATTGTCGTAGGCTGAACACATCATGGAAGGATCGGTGAACATTTTGTCCCAACGCTCGGGGGCAACGAATACACTATCGGAAGGCATCTTGTAGTAGCCACGTGTCTGTAATGCTGACACGCTCTCTGTCATGAGGAAAGGCTTGCCGGGAAAATTTCGGGGCACATCTTTCACCCACTGGCGATGGTAATTGAAGCCGATGATGTCGAGTGCTCCGCTCTTAAACAAATGATTGTTGGGATCAGGTTCGTTGCATCCGGCAGTAATAGGGCGGGTCGAATCTAACCGTCTGATGATATCTGTTAGGTGTTTTGTCAGTATCGAGTTGGGTGTCATCTCCTTACCATGCGCCAAAGTCGACGCGTCATGGCCTGCATTGAGGATAAGATTGGCCTGTTCAAGCGTAAGTTCATCCGCTCCGGCACCGCTCCATTGTTCAAGCACCTCATTGCCGATCGACCACATCATGATACTCGGATGGTTGCGGTCGCGCAGTACGAGGTCGGAGAGATCACGCTCATGCCACTCGTCGAAGAAACGGGCATAATCATTTTTGGTCTTTTTACGACGCCACATGTCGAAACTCTCATCCATGACGATGAATCCCATCGTGTCGCACATATTCAACAGTTCCGGTGCCGGAGGATTGTGGCTGCAACGGATGGCATTGCATCCCATGTCTTTCAACTTCACCAACTGTCGGTGGAGCGCATCTTCGTTGAGGGCCGCCCCTAGGCATCCGAGGTCGTGGTGGTCACAAACGCCGTTGATTTTCAAGTTCTTTCCATTCAGCCAAAAACCGGTTTTGCTGTCAAACTTGAAATCGCGGAAGCCCGTAATGGTGAGCACCTCGTCAACAACCTGATTGTTTAAAATCACTTCCGACTTGACCGTGTAGACGTATGGTCGTTCTACCGACCACAGTTGCGGATGCTTTACCTTCAACAGTTGTTGCGGACTTCCGGTCATCATGGAAGCCACCACCTTTCCTGCAGCATCCATGACGGTATTGCGGTAGGCCGGCTTCTCTCCTTTGATAGCCTCATCGGCCATCTGTATAGCCACGTTGAGCTCACCCTTGGGCGTCGTCACCACATGCGTACCCCAATGGGCTATGTGCATCCGATGGGTAGTGGTAAACCATGTGTGGCGATAGATGCCACATCCGCTATACCAACGCGAATTGGGTTGGTCGCTGTTGTCTACCTTGACGGCCACCACATTCTCGCCACCCTTATTAATATAAGGTGTAACATCATATTCGAAAGAACTGTAACCGTATGGCCTGTGGCCCACCTCATGTCCGTTTACATAGACGGTGGAATTCATATAGACGCCGTCAAACTCCAGAAAATATCGCATGTCCGGGTGGCTGTTTTCCACGTTGAAATGTTTGCGATACCATCCGATGCCTCCCGGCAAGGCACCGCCTCCCGCCCCCGAAGGATTGGCATCAGAGAAGTCGCCTTCGATAGCCCAGTCATGGGGCAGGTTTAACCGTCGCCACGAGGTGTCGTCATAATCCGGTGAAGCCATTTTGGCATCGTTGCCTAACACGAACAGCCAGTCGCTGTCAAACAACCGGCGTTCTCTTGCTGTTGCACTCACGAGGCACAACAGCAAGAGAAAAACAGAGAGAGATTTCTTCATTATTTAAGTTTTACGATGATTTCCTTACCCGAATATTGAACGATTTGGCCCTTCACGCCATCAAGTTCAAGGTCTTTGGAAGCAACTCCCGGCTTACGGTAAACTATCTTGAAGCGACGGCTTTTCAACATCCCATCAAATTCTCCTTTCCGGTTGCCTATCGTCAATTTTTTGGCCTTGTCGTCATAGCCAAACTCTATTGTGGCATATTTACCCTTCTCATAGTTATAGTTGGTGCCCTCATCCTCATAGAGTGTGAATCCGCCATCCTTGCCGGCATAGATATAGAGCGTTATCAGCTCTTCCGGCTTCTCGTCGCTCCATTGCATTTCCGGGCCAAAAGGAATGATGGCACCTGCCGGAACAAACACGGGAATCTTCTCAAATGGTGCGTCGGCTGTAATGGTCTGCCCACCTTGATAATACTTGTTGGTGTAGAGGTCGTACCAGCCGGTTTGTTTGGGGAGATAGACCTGTCGGGTGCGCGCTTTGTATTCGCCCACCGGGCAAGCCATGAAGGCCGGCCCGAACATCCATTGGTTCTTGATGTTGTAGACATTGTTGTCGCCATTGAAGTCCATCACCAATGGGCGCATCATGGTGTAGTCCTTCAAATGCACCGCACCGGCCATGCTGTAAAGATAAGGCATCATACGGTAGCGCAGCTTGTCGTATGCGACGATGGTCTTATAGGCCGGGTGATTGTCGGGTGCAATGTTCCACACTTCGCGCAAAGGCCATTGTCCATGGGCACGATAGAGGGGGATAAAGCACCCGAACTGGTTCCAGCGGGTTTGCAACTCGCGCCATTCTTTCAGGTCTTCGTTTTCCTCTCCCGTTTTGTCAAAGAGCTGTTGGGCAGCCACATAGCGGTTTTCCACACAGAAACCTCCCTGATCCATGCCCCAGAAAGGCAAGCCACTGATAGAATAGTTCATACCCGCAGTCATCTGAGCACGCATGTCCTCCCACCGTGTGGCGATATCACCGCTCCAAGTAGCTGTACTGAAACGCTGTTCCCCGGCAAATCCGCTTCGGGTGAGCAGGAATACGCGCCGGTTGGGATTCACCGATCGTTGCCCGTTATAGATGGCATCGGCATTCACGATGGAGTAGGCGTTGAAATATTCGGTGCTCGTGCCGAGTGCCGTAGGGCCGGAGAGTTTTTTGCGATACCACATCGGTGTGCAGTCGCGCACATTGGGTTCGCTGGCATCCATCCACCAGGCATCAATGCCATATTTATATTTCGAGTAGAGATTCTCATCCATTTGCCTCCAAAACATCTTACGTGCACCGGCATCGTAGGCATCGTAAAAAGAGCCCATGTAGCCCAGCCAGTCGTAGATGGAATCTTTCACGGCTTGATGATACATCCATCCGTTGGCATCGAGTTCCTTGTAGTTTTTCACCGTACAGTAGAATTTGGGCCATACGGAAATCATGAAGCGCCCGTGCATGGCATGGATACTGTCGAGCATGGCCTGCGGATAGGGGTAGCGAGAGGCCTCAAACGTGTGGTCGCCCCACGAATCGAGCTTCCAGTAATTCCAGTCCTGCACGATGTTGTCCACCGGAATGCGACGCTTACGGAATTCGCTCAGGGTCGATTCTATCTCCTGACTGCTCGTATAGCGTTCCCGGCTTTGCCAGAAGCCGAGCGTCCACTTCGGGAAAACCTGTGCCTTGCCGGTCAATGTGCGGTAGCCCGCAATTACCCCGTCTATACTTTTACCGACAATGAAGTAGTAGTCCATGTCCTTGCTCATTTCGCTCCAGATGCTCAGTTTGCCCTGTTCCTCCTCGCTCTGTGGGACGGCAGCCCTCAGTCCGCAATAGCTCACGTCGCCATCGGGATACCAGTCGATGAGGATTTTAGTCTTGACACCTCTCTTCAAAGGGGTCGTGAACTTATAGCTGTTGGGATTCCAAGCTGTGCGCCAACGCTCCGGCACCACTTCTTTGCCATCGATATACACTTTCATGTAACCGGCATAATAGAGGATGAACCGATAAAGGTTATCAACGGGAGCTTCGAGATAGCCTTCGTAAGTCACGTGCGAGCCGTTCAGTTTGAAGCCTGCCGGCAGGTTGCCCACTCCGATGTCCTTACTGCTTCCGATGGCCAGTTGGGGCAGGGCAAACTCATAGTAGATGCTGTCTTCTCCCCGCACCACCTTGTGGCCGTCTTTGGCAACATACGTTCCCGTGAGGCTCCCTTTCTTCCCATCCTTGTCATAAAGGGTGAAAGCGCGGTTCAGCTGCAAATAGTCGTTTGGATTGCCGAAGCGGCAATAGCTGTAGCTGTCCCACAGAATGCCGTAATTCTTGTTGCTGATAACGAAAGGTACGCTCACTTTTGTGTTGTATTGGAAGAGGTCTTCGTTCTTTCCTTTCATGTTCAGCTCTTCGCTTTGATGCTGTCCGAGTCCGTAGAAAGCCTCATCGGCAGGGCTGTCGAACAGCGCATGCCACGTCCACCCATGTTTTTGGGCTTCGGTCAGTTTGCCATCCACGCCGATTTCCCGTTCCGGAACGGTGAAGGGCTTGAAAGTCTTGCCTTTATCAGCTGTCTCTGCCAACAGCAACCGACCGTCTCCGTCATAGAAAGAGATGCGCCCCGTAGTCCCGTCCACCATGGCCTTCATGCCGTCTGTCTGCACAGTGATTAAGTTTTCCTGTTCCGAGACCTTGAATTTGGGCTGTGCCGTTTGAGGAACGATAATCAGACTTTGCTTGTCGGGAAAAGTCTGTTCGGCTGTCGCCTGCACCCGGATGATGCGGTTGTCCACCACCTGCAACCTGATGATATGCGGCCCGAAGTCCTTATGGTGGGTCAGAGGGATGGTGACATAATTGCCATTAGTGACATAACTTGCCGCGGAAGCCATTGTCGCCCCGGCAAAGAGAAGTGTCGATAAGAATGTTTTTAAGACTTTCATATAGTGACTTAGTATTGAGTTTCTCGTGATGGAAGTATCATGTTGTCCGGCATCAGATAGGGTCATAGAGCTTCTTGTATGGGCATACAGCTTTGCCATGATACTTATTTTCCCTGCCCGGAACGTTTCGGTCAGGGCGTTTTAGTAGAGTAGGGGAAGCGTGCTGACTGTCGGTCGGTGGATTCCCGACTCTCTTTGGTGTCTGGCTTACTTCCTCCTGTTGCAGCATTTGGTTTTGCTCGGATAGGAAAGATATTCAACTCTTCTCCGAGCTCTCCCTTATCTTCAGTATCATCGGCACCACCTCTTGGTATATCTTGGGGTCGCCGTTGATATTTCTCATCAGCAATTCGCAGGCTTTCATTCCCTGTTCGTGGGCCTGATCCATGATGGCCGACAGGCGGGGGGTGACAAAGGCGGCCGTGTCTCCATCGGTGAAACCGATGATGGCAACGTCATCGGGGATGCGCAGGCTTGCCGCCTTGATGGCATCGAAAGCAGCGTAGGTGAGGATGTCGTTGAAAGCCAGAATGGCATCCGGCCGTTCCTCCCGTTGCAGCAGGTCGAGTGTGGACTTGCGAGCCACTTCAAAGTCTATTTTGCCGCACACCACCAGCGATCGGTCTATGGCGATACGGTTTTCGCGCAATGCTTCCAGATAGCCGTGTTTGCGGCGGCGCACCATGTCGAGATGGTTGGGGCCGCCGATAAATGCGATTCTCCGTGCTCCCTTGTCTATGAGGTGTTGGGTGGCTTCCTGTGCAGCCACATCACCGTTGGCTACCACTTGGGAAAACAACTCCGGCAGGCAGGTGCGGGCAAAGAACACGAGGGGTATTCCCATTTTGTGCAGTTCGCGGAAGTGGCTGTAGTCCACTGTGTCCTGTGCCAGGCAGGCTATGATACCCTCCACGTGCATGTCAAGGAAGTTGTCAAGCAACAGCGACTCCCGTTCATGGCTCTCATGGCTGTTGGCACTTATCACCGAGTAGCCAGCCCGGGTAGCATAGTCTTCTATGCCGTCGAGAACAGCAGCGTAATAGTGGGTCACCAGATTGGGCACAATGACCCCTATCACGCGGGGCGCCTCCTTGCGCAAACTCTGTGCAAAAGGATTGGGGCGATAATTTAACTCTTTGGCCAGAGCTTGAATCTTCGTTTTCAGCTCTTCGCCCACCTCATGGCTGTTTCTGAGCGCGCGCGACACCGTCGCAATACTCACTCCAAGTCGATCGGCCAAATCCTTTAAGGAGGTTCTCCGCTGTTTCATCTGATAATTAACAATTTGCCAGTTAGTGACTACAAAGTTAATAGTTTTTTTTGAAAGCGCAAACGTTTACGTTAAATTTTCACATAGAAGTAAACTATGGGTATAGAAATTACACTATCTTTGCATACAGAAAGGGTGGTGTTGTCATCCGGCGATTTGAAAGACGGAAGATTCCAACCATTTCCACTGCTTTTAGTTGATACGAACATTGAGTAATGAATAGTTGATAATAAGTTAGTTAGAAAATGAGAGGCCTATGCTTGTCGTGAGACAGACATAGGCTTTATTGTTTTCCTGCCGGCAAAGGGTGTTTACCCACCTTGTCCTTGTGGGAAACTTCAAGAGTGTATCATCTTTCAAGCGGCATTCGCACAATTCGTTCAATTCGCCGAAGAATATAGATGTCGGCGAATTTTCCGAATGGAGCGAATGATTCATTCAAACCTCATTCTCATAAGTCGTTGGGAAATGCCGGGATAAAACGGTGGAGTGCAAATGGTCTCTTTTTCAAAAGCCGGCATCTTGCTTGGGTAACATGACCGTCACTTGATGGCCACATTGTCTAAACGCGGTTTGAGCAGCTTTTCCAAACTGCCCTTTCGGCTCTTGATGTTCCCGTGCCAGATGTATTTCTTCCCTCCCGTCGTGATTTCGATGTCTATTCTTTGCCGATCGTCATAAATCTTGTAGACAGCGTCCTTGTTTTTGAAACTCAGTGCCATTTCATTCGGATGATAAGTGAAGTCGGGAGCCTGATATTCGGTTTCGAGCGGATAGTAAAACTCTACGGTATTGTCGGCCTTTAGCACTGTGTAATAGAGAGTTCCATCATTTAGAGAGAATAGTATAATGTCTTTGTTCCCTTTGTCCACATGGAATGAGAGTACCTTCCTAAGACCTTCCTCCTCAAGGTCGATGGTCAATTCTGTGGTCTTTTTCATCTCCTTGCCGTCCCACTTTTGCTCCGTGTATTTTTCAAAAGGCCTGTCCCGCTGATCGTACTCGCATATTTCCACCGCCTTCGGCAGGTTGTTTTCCACGACAAATGTGGTGAACTCATGCCAGCAGCAGCCATCCTTGACCATCGTGTGAAGTGTCCGGTGCTCGGCATCTACACCGAACATGCCACAATAGTCCTCGGCCAGACTCGAAAATTCCGGACTGTAGCAAAATCCCTTGTCAGTTGCCAGATAGATCGAAAACGACGGCCCGTTATAGCAACTGTTTTGCCCGTTCATGAGGGCGAAGTCTTTTTTGCCGTCGAAATTGTAATCTTCATAGAGTATGGTGCTGAACTCTCCGTATGGCCGTTCCGAGATATTGGCCACAAGTTTGCCGTCGTGGAGGTCACATAGGAGAGCGTCCGCATCTACGCCGAAGAGTTCCTTGTTGCTTTTTTTGTCGTAGATGGTCACACTCCCCGGGCTGGTCACCTCCGATGTATCGGAAATATATACTTTGCCGTAATATTTATCGGAGAAGCCGTCGACCTTGAAAGAGACTTGACTAGGGGCCGATAGGCCCCAACAAATAAGGGGCAGGAGTAGAAATATCTTTTTTTTCATCATTGTGAGTCGCAGTTTAAAAGGATGTCATACGGTTTGTTTCGTTCGTCTCACCGGTAATTTGATAACGCTTTGTGTGCGTGGATATTACCCACCTCCACGGCTAAATAGCTTTCTTTGCCAGTAGTTTCATTTCATCTATCTTACTCCCGTTCCACATAAACCGTGGGGAAAGGCGTGTCATCGGATGCCCCATACCAAGAATACCGACAGTATATATCTCCCAAACCGGACAGATGACCACAAAGTTCCGAATAATCCATAGCTTTGATGCTGTCCATATCAGCTTTATTGGTAAATCGCACATCGAATCCCAACCAGCGTTTTTGGGCCTGCTCCTCGCGCAGCAAGCCAATGCAGCGGTTCACAAACTGCTTCATCACAAGGGTGTCGGTAGCTTCGTAGTAGACCACGAAATGCAAGTAGTTGATGTCCCCGGTTTCATCAGCGGGCAGTGCTACCGCATAGCGTTCGCCCGCCTTGAAAAGACGCTTCTTCAAGGCCTCGCTCTTCTTATATCCATCACGGATGTTGGCATAAGTGTCATAGAAGGGACCATATTGGGTGCACTGCATTCTGGCAGTAAATTCCGGGTGTCCCATAGGATAGAAACTGAGAAACTCATAGGTGCCACCATCACAGAAATGAGGAGTATGCAGGCTCGTCCAATAGACGAGATAGTCACCAAAGGGATATTCCCACACAAACTGCTCACGGCTATACCGTTCCTCCAAGTAGCTGTGGATCTGACGCTTCATGTCCTTCCACTCGTATAACCTGAGTAAGAAAAAAACTCCGACAGACATAGCCAAAAGACCTGATACGATTAGTATTTTCTTCATATTATTGAGTTAATACAGATTCTATATTGTTTATTCTTGCAAAAGCAAGTCAGTCGTTATCGTCTATGTTGACAGCCCGGCGGATGAATTCCACCTCCGCGCTGCCGTTTCTGTAGACTTTGAAAAAGAGTGTGCCGTAGACGAACGACCGCACAAGCCGGTCATTCCACATCGCGGGTGTCCACTCCGGCATGTCGTCCAGCAGGCGGAAGGCTTCAGCTTCGAAGCCTTCTGTGGCATCGGCTGCCACCTCTATGTTGGAGATGCTGCCGTCTTTCTCCACCATGAACACCACATCTATCTTGGCGCTGATGCCCATTTCCAGCTCCGCCTTGGGATAATGCACCTGCTCGGTCAGATATTCCGACAGAGCCGCTTCACCTCCCGCGAACTGCGGCTGTTGGTCCGTCCAGCGGTCATACGACTCGTCGCCGTCGGCTCCCTTTGTCGGCGGGGCACTGCTGAACTTGGCAATTATGAAGCCATTGCCCCGTTTTTCCACTTTCACATAGTGGTCTCCATCAACGCCTGAGGTCTGCGAGTGGATGCCATACCATCCGCTTTTCCGGGTGACATATACCTCGTATTGAGGTTTCCATCCATTTTTCGGGGTGGCGTTGAACACTAAATCGTCTATCAAATTGTTGTTCAAATACAGATGTCTGCCTACTTCGGCCCAGTATTTCTTGTCAACGAAGTGGCGGATGAGGTAGCGCTGGTAGGCCGGTGCATCCAAGTCAATGGTCAGTTTGGTGGAGAGATAAGAGCGATAGAAGTCCTCGATAAAGGTCACCGCATGTTTGTGTTGCTTCGGTATATGTATCACGTGGTGGTAGAAGATGGTGTCGGAGGCCGTTTGCCCCAGGTCTATAGGAGTGATGTAGCCAATTTTGCGACGGCCGTCCTTGTCGGTCACCATGCGCACGGGGATGCGTTCCCATCCTGATTCACCACCGGTTTTGAAGCACACCATATACCAGCCGCCCTTCAATGGCACCACGCGCAGAGTCTTCTGGAAGTTACGGGGCACTTCTTGCGCCCGGATGGTTGCGTCGTAGTCGCCATCTGTCATCAGTATATTGTCTATCGCGGTTTCCGTGAGGTGGGTGGCATTCAGTTGCTCCCACCCGTCTTCACTCGAAACAGAGCCGTTGTTGCCCTTCACGTAGTATTCGCGGATAATCCGCATGTCGGCCGCCGTGTCAATTGCCGTTGTGTCTTGAGCGATTGCGAGACTGTCGCCGGAAGTCTCCGAAGTGTTGAAACCACGACCGTGTCCGCGCAGCCAAAAGAAAAGGATAGCCCCAAGTGCAAGGCTCAAGAGGACTGAAAAGAGAATGATACGTTTTCTGTTCATATTTATGATGTTTGTTTTTATCTGTCGGTTATTGGGAAATCCTCTTCGGAGAAACCGGGAGTGTATATCACATGAAAGTGATCTCCGCATTCGGCATTGGCCTCAACCGGTTATTTCAACTTATCATTGAAGTCACCGATGACACCTTCGTCCATCTCCCGTCTGTCTATCATCACGATTCCCATCTCTCCGTTTATCTTGTTTTAGCATTGTCGGTGCGTTTCTTCGACCGCCTTTTGGGGTGATGCTTGTCATGGTCGTATTTGACGACCCACACAAACAAGGCGACTGTGACAATCAGGAGGGGCCAAGCCCACCATTCTGTGCAGCAGAACGCTTCTTTCGTGGTGGTTACAAGTTCGCCGAAGCTGTGCCCGTCTAACAGAAAATTCGCGAAAAGCAATCCAAAGAAAGCTCCCATAGCATTGATGGAAACCGAAGCCATGAGCTTCAATTTGTCATTCCACGAAGTATTCCTCCCTCCCTTCTCCTCATACTCAAGCAGGAAAACAGAATAAATGGCCGGCATCAAGATAAAATAGACTCCTACGCCTTTGAGATGGCGGGACAAGTGGGCATGCTGAAAGACCGCATAGACAAACTCACTTTCTCTATTTAAAATCAGTATCAGGAAAAGCAGTCCGTAGGCCATCAACAATCCGAGCATATATCTCAACGCACTGTTGCGCATCCTGTTCAAGCATTGCTTTTTATAGACAAGCAGAATGACGGCACTTGCGCCTGCCAACAGGAAGAATATAAGTTGATATATAATAAGTGTCACAACAGTATTCATGGTGTCATTAAATATAATATTCGGCGGCATCGACCAGCCCGGCGCGCAGGGCATACTTGGTAGCCTCATGCACCGTGTTGACGCCTAACTTGCGAAAGATGTTCTTCCGGTGCGTGTTGACCGTATGGAAACTGGAGAAGCGGCGCTCGGCAATCTCGCGCGTGGTGAAACCCAGTGCAATCTCCTTCAGCACCTCCGTTTCGGTTTTGGTCAGTTTCACGCGCTCCTCTTCTTCATTCTGTCGAGGTGCAAGCAGCATCTCCGTCATTCGCCGGCAGATGAATCGTTCGCCACGAATGGCACACTCGATGCCCTCCCGGATTTCTTCGAGAGACGACTCTTTGAGCAAAATGCCGAACTGGCGGCTGCTGGCAACCAACCGGCGGACGAAATCAAGACTGAGGTCTTCGCTGAAAAGAAGCCAGCGCGTCTGTCGGAAACGCTCACCGAGAATGAGGAGTTCTTCGACGTCGTTGATGTCGAAAAGCGTGTAGTCGAGCATCACCACGGCATCATCATCGGCCTTGAGTGCCTCCATCAGTTCCGCCTTGTCTTCGGTGTATTTAGACTCGGTTCCCGTGATGGCACTCACCACATAGATGAGGCCGGCCCGGGTGATGTCTTGTTTGTCTGCCAACAGAATCTTCATGTTTGCCTATAATTTGTTTGCAAATGTATTAAATAAATCCGTAATCAAGAAAAGATGTCATGAATTTTACGATGGTTTTCTGTCGGAAAGTCGCAATGCCGGTTGCAGCTTACCTTTAGGACAGTAGATGTTTGATGAGGGAGAAGCATACACGCATTGGCTACACGCCGACAATGATCGGTGAAAGTCTACTCCGCAAGACGCAGAAAGATAGCGAATAATATTAACAAAAACACATCCTCCAAAACTCTCCAACCAGAACGGAAAACCGACTTTAAACTGCCGATAAAGCCCCTCGATTATCCCATTCGGACCCTTCGAGCTTGCGAAAGAGCCACAGTTGAGAGCCGAAAGGGCCACAGTTGCATCGCAGCTGTGGCCCTTTTGCAAGCCTGTTGAGGCTCTTTTAGGCCCGTTTTCGGCATTGGGGCTATGTTAATAAAATTCAAATGGCTGATTGCCAGTGCTTTGAAAGCATCGCCAAAAATCGCCTATTTGCGCCGAGTAGATTGTCGGTTGCAAATATCGCAATCTCAGGGGCCGAAAGTGAGTAAATAGTTTAACAATTCGTTTTATCCGGAATGTCTCCCTACGGCATATCGGCTAAGCCCCTTTTTGCCTTTTATGTCCTCTCTTTCAGTGGGAGCAATCATGGTGTCCTTCCCCTCCTTGGAAGATTGTGCCGGGGGAGTAACCGGCCGGTAGGCTTTGTGTCGCCAAGCATTGAAAACAGGAGAGGCAAGGCGGGAAATGGGAATAAGGAAGAGGTAAACCGCATTTTTATTTTGAATTGTCTCCAATTTACATTACCTTTGCAGTAATATATGATGGTGTCCGGTGGAGCGGTGGGGTGTTCCCTTTACGCTTTCCGGTGCCATTTGAGATTTGACGAAAAGAAAAAGCAAATGGATATAGAAGCTGTAAAAGAGATTATCAGACAAGGTGACGGCCTGTCCAACACGCTGGGTATGGAGTTTCTCTCCACTCCCGAACCCGACATCGTGAGAGCACGAATGGAAGTCAACGATAGAAACAAGCAGCCGTTCGGCTTCTTGAGTGGCGGGGCCTCGCTCGCTTTGGCCGAAAATCTGGCCGGTGTGGGATCTATGGCCCTTTGTCCGGGCAAAGTGTGCGTGGGTATCAGTGTGAGCGGTAACCACGTGAAGGCGATGGCATACGGCGGCGTGGTGCAGGCCACGGCCCATCTTCAGCACAAGGGGCGCACGCTCCACGTGTGGCATATCGATATCACCAACGAGGAGGGAGACCTCATCTCCACCGTGCAGGTGACCAATTATATCATCACGCCCCGGAAGAATGGATAGCTTCGCACTCTATCGGTTGCCCGAACAGCGGGAGTATGTGCGCATGAAACAGACCACGGGGAGCCCTCGAACGATCGGTTCTGTAGCCGAACTTGGAGAACAGAGGGGCTTCGTGATGGCCCCTTTCGCGGCTTCGAAAGATTGTCCGATCGTGTTCTTGGAACCCGATGAAGTGTCGGTATGTCCTGTGGGCGATGATGTGGAAGCGCACATTGAAGATTATCCCGTCCGGGAGGATGCCGAACGCGCGTGTTATCAGGCCGACTTTGCCCGTTTCCATGCCCGTCTCAAGAGCGGTGAATTCCGCAAGATCGTACTCGCCCGTTGCAGCGAAGTGAGTTTGCGAGGGCCGGTCGATACCGAAAGTCTGTTTCTTCATGCCTGCCATCTCTATCCCCACCAGATGATAGCCCTCTTTTCGTCGCCGCTCACGGGCACTTGGCTCATGGCCACCCCTGAAGTGCTGCTTGATGGCGACGGCTGTCGGTGGCGCACGATGGCACTGGCCGGCACGATGAAGACCGACGGGCCGTGGAGCGAGAAAAACCGGGAAGAACAACGCTATGTAGCCGGTTACATCATGGACTGTCTGACCCGGTATGGAGAAAATGTCAGCCGCTCGGCCACTTATACGCGCTCGGCTGCCCGACTTTGCCATCTCTGCACCGACTTTGAGTTTGATTTGGCCCCCGGGTGCAGGGTGGGCGACTTGCTGGACGCGCTCTATCCCACACCCGCCGTGTGCGGCATACCGAAGGAGGAGACACGCCGATATATCTTGGACAACGAACATACGCCCCGCCTATATTACAGTGGTTTTCTCGGACCGCTCGACCCTGTGGGGGAGACCCATCTTTTCGTGTCGCTGCGCTGCATGAAAATCGGTGCCGGATTGCAACTCTACGCCGGCGGCGGTTTGCTCACCGACAGTCGGGAGGAGCGGGAGTGGGAGGAGACCGAAGACAAACTGAACACCATGCGTCATGTATTCGAATAAAGAGAATGTCAACATACTCACCTCGCTGCTCGTCGCCCACGGGGTGACAGAGGCTGTGGTGTGTCCCGGTAGCCGCAACGCGCCCATTGCGCACAACCTCAATGAGTGTCCGGACATCACGTGCCACCCTGTCACCGATGAGCGGTCGGCGGGTTTCTATGCCCTTGGCATGGCGCAATATACACACGCTCCGGTAGTGGTTTGTGTCACTTCGGGCACGGCCCTGCTCAATCTGGCTCCTGCCGTGGCCGAGGCTTTCTACCAGCATTTGCCGCTCGTCGTGGTGAGTGCCGACCGTCCGGCGGCGTGGATAGACCAGCAAGACGGGCAAACGCTGCCGCAGACCGATGCTTTAGGGCGTTTCGTGTGTAAGGCCGTTTCGTTGTCCGAACCTGCCGATGGGCAACAGCGGTGGCATTGTAATCGTCTTGTGAACGAGGCTTTGATGGCCTGTAAACGGCATGGCGGCGGGCCTGTACACATCAATGTGCCCATTTCCGAGCCACTGTTTTATTTCGATGTCGAACGGCTTCCGCATGAGCGGACCATTCGGATGGTGGAAGCGACGGAGGATGTCGGGTGTTACAGCGTGTTGGAAGAAACTTTCTTTACCGCCAAACGGCCTATGGTGGTGGTAGGACAGTTGCAAGGCGATGAGGCGAGGTGGTTGGGCAAAACCCTGTGGGAACTGTCTTCCGAGGTGCTTGTGATTTATGAGTGTCTTGCAGCATCTGCTATCGAAGACGGCCGGTGGGCCTGCATAAGTTCAGAGAAACTGCCCCCTCAACATATAGATAAGGTGTTGGCACAAGGCAGCGAAGCCCCCGATGACTATTATCCCGACTTCATTCTCTATCTCGGCGGTACGCTCATCAGCAAGCAACTCAAGCAGTTTCTTCGTCGGGCACCTCGTGCAGAGACGTGGATTGTGAACCGGGGAGGGGCTGTCTATGACACATTTATGAATCTCGCAGGCGTGATCGATGGGCGTGCAGGCTACATTCTGGAAAACACTGTCGTTCGTCTTCGGCAGAAAAAGGACCTGGGAGAACTCGCGTTCGATGCGGCCTATCATCACCGCTGGCATCAAGCTATTCGTGAAGCAGAACATGCCATGTCTCGTTTTGCGCCTTGCTATTCCCAACTTCTGGCCGTCAAGTCTTTCTTTGACTACATGCCGGTCAACTGTTATTATCATCTTCATGCCGCCAACAGCATGTCGGTGAGGCTTGTCAATATGTTTGCCACCGACCATGTATGGTGCAATCGCGGTGTCAATGGCATAGAAGGAAGTCTTTCTACGGCAGCCGGTTTCTCGCTCTTGGCTCATTGCGAGGTCTTCTGCATCATCGGGGACCTTAGCTTTTTCTACGACCAAAACGCGCTTTGGCCATCGTTGAGGCGCAATTTCAAAGTGTTGTTGTTGAATAACCACGGGGGCGGTATTTTCGGTTCGTTGCCCGGACTGAAAGCGAGTGGGGCACATGAGCATCTGGTCTCGGCCCGTCACGGACTTTCCGCTGAAGGCATTTGCAGGCAATGCGGTGTGGACTATCTCTCTGCCCGCAATGAGGGAGAGTTGCTCCAAGGGATGGCCCGTTTTTTGGATAAAGGCAATGAGCGTCCGGTGGTGTTCGAAGTGTTTACCGATCCGGCGGAAGATGAGCGTGCCATGAAAGAGTATTATCAAACAAAATAGCTATGACAAGAGAATGGAAAAAGATTGAAGGGTTTGATTTCAAGGAAATCCTCTTCGAGGAATACAATCACATTGCGAAGATAACCATCAACCGGGAACGCTACCGCAATGCCTTTACACCGCTCACGACATGGGAGATGAGCCAGGCTTTCAGCTATTGTCGCGAAGCACAGGACATCCGTGTGGTCATCCTTACGGGAGCCGGCGACAAAGCCTTCTGTGCCGGCGGCGACATGCACGTGAAAGGGCGGGGAGGCTATGTAGGCTCAGATGGTGTGCCTCGTCTCAATGTGCTTGATGTGCAGATGCAGATACGGCGCCTTCCGAAGCCCGTCATAGCTATGGTCAATGGTTATGCCATTGGTGGCGGACATGTGCTTCACGTGATGTGCGATCTCACCATTGCCTCCGAAAATGCCATCTTCGGACAGACGGGGCCTAAGGTCGGTTCTTTCGATGCCGGCTTCGGTTCTTCCTATCTCGCCCGCATGGTGGGACAGAAGAAAGCGCGCGAAATTTGGTTTCTGTGCAAACAATATTCCGCACGGGAGGCCGAAGCGATGGGGATGGTGAACAAGGTGGTGCCGTTAGTGGAGTTGGAAGACACGTGTGTAGAGTGGGCGGAAATCATGATGGAACGCAGCCCGCTGGCTCTCCGCATGATCAAGGCCGGCCTCAATGCCGAACTCGACGGGCAGGCCGGCATTCAGGAATTGGCCGGCGATGCCACCATGCTCTATTACACCATGGATGAAGCACAGGAAGGAGGCAGGGCCTTCCTTGAAAAACGGAAGCCGGACTTTGGCAAGTATCCGCAGTTTCCGTGATTTGATAAGGCTTATAGGCCCAATAAGGCATATTGGGCCTATAAGTCCTATAATCTAATAACAAACTAAATATTAGCGATGACTAAAGAATTCTTGCCATTAAAGGGTAATTATCGCAACCTGATAGCTTATCAAAAGGCGGAATGCATCTATGACATTACATTCTATTTTGTCCATCATTTCTTGGAAAAAGGCGACAGGACAGTTGACCAAATGATACAGGCCGCCCGCTCCGGCAAGCAAAATATTGCAGAAGGAAGTGCTGCGTCTACCACTTCTTCTGAAACGGAAATTAAGTTGATGAACGTTGCCAAAGCCAGTTTGCAGGAGCTTTTGCTTGATTATGAAGATTATCTGAGAGTGAGAGATTTGGTGGTATGGGAGGTCGGTGATGCAAAGGCTAAAGCTGCAAGACTGTATTGCTCGCGAAACAACGACTCGGCACGTTATCGTAAAGCCATTCAAGTGCGTTCGGCCGAGACCATTGCCAATATTGCCATAACGCTTATACATCAGGAAGACGTGTTGTTAAGAAACTATATAAGTCGCATTAAGACCGATTTCCTGAGGCAAGGAGGTGTTAGAGAGCAAATGACGAGAGCGAGAATAGATTATAGAAATACGCATCATTAATACTTAGTATGAGCTATCGGATAGATATTTCGGAACAAACGTTCCATTTCAAGCAGCCGGCGGGAACTTCCCGTGGGGTGTATCAGACAAGGCATAGTTACTTCCTTACCCTGTCGTCTGACGAGCAGCCGGGCATTGTGGGAGTGGGGGAGTGTGCCCCTTTACCCGATTTAAGTTGCGACGCCATACCCGAATATGAGAAAATATTGGAGGAAATGTGCCGCCTTGTGTCACAGTTGGGGACGATACCCTATGACATGCTGCGCCCCTATCCTTCTATGCTCTTTGGTCTGGAGACTGCCTTCGCGCAGTTTAAGGCTAAGGGCAGCAAGGCTCTTTTTGACACTCCTTTCGGTCGCGGAGAAGAAGGCATCACCATCAACGGACTCGTGTGGATGGGTACTTTCGACGAGATGTATCGTCGGTTGGAAGAAAAACTGCAGTTGGGATTCCATTGTGTGAAGTTGAAGATAGGGGCCATAGACTTTGAACAAGAACTCGAACTGGTGCGGCATATCCGTGAGGCGTTCACAAAAGAACAGATAGAATTGCGGGTGGATGCCAATGGGGCCTTTATGCCCGATAATGCCATGAAGCGGCTGGAAGCACTGGCGCGGTATGACATTCATTCCATCGAACAACCCATCAGGCAACATCAGTGGGCGGATATGGCAAAGCTTTGCAGGGAGTCTCCACTGCCGATAGCTTTGGACGAGGAACTTATCGGTGTGAACCTGCAAAGCATGAAAGCCGCTCTGCTCGAAGAGATTCGCCCACAGTATATTGTCCTCAAACCGAGTCTGCACGGAGGGGTGTCCGGTTGCACGGAATGGATAGACCTTGCGAGGCCACTCGGTATCGGAAGTTGGATAACTTCTGCCTTGGAGAGCAATGTTGGGCTGAATGCCATTGCGCATTTCTGCGCCGCAACTTACGGCCCTCATATCACCATGCCGCAAGGGTTGGGTACCGGCCAACTCTTCACTGACAATATTACCATGCCCCTCTGCATCGAAGGCGACAAGTTATGGTTTAAACAAACGGACGGCAATCAATGACGCAGGAAGAGTTTTTGAAAGAGTGGAACAATGATTCCGACAAGTTGTTGGTGCATACCAGCGGCTCCACAGGTAGTCCCAAGCCTTTGTGGGTGGAGAAACAGAGAATGTTGGCTTCGGCTCGTGTCACGTGCGACTTTCTTGGTTTGAAGTCCGGAGACACGGCCTTGCTCTGTATGTCTTTGGACTATATCGCCGGCAAAATGATGGTTGTGAGAAGCATTGAGCGTGGGCTGCGTTTGATTTCTGTACCCCCGAGCGGTCATCCATTGGCTACATTGGTGGGCAGAGTGGCCGCCCCCGTGTTTGCAGCGATGGTACCCATGCAGGTGTATAATTCCCTCCAAGTGCCCGAGGAGCGGAAAATGCTCCGCGAAATCCGTCATCTCATCATCGGCGGAGGGGCTATTGAAGACCGACTCGCCCGCGAGTTGAGATTTTTTCCGAATGCTGTGTGGAGCACCTATGGCATGACCGAGACCCTTTCCCACATAGCCCTCCGGCGATTGAGCGGCCCGGGAGCAAGCGAATGGTATGAGCCTTTCGATGGCGTGGAATTGTCGCTCACTTCCGATGGTTGTCTTGTGATCTGCGCACCGGCTGTTTGCGACCATCCGTTAGTGACCCATGACAGGGCCGAATTGCTCCCTTCCCATCGAAGCGAAGGGGCGAAAGTGCGTTTTCGGATACTCGGCCGCAAGGATAACGTGATAGATTCCGGAGGCATCAAAATTCAGATTGAAGAAGTGGAAAAAGCCCTGCGGCCTTTTCTGCGTATGCCTTTCCTGATAACGAAAAAGAAAGACGCGAAGTTTGGAGAGGCTGTTGTGCTTCTCACCGAGCAGACCGATATGGCTGACATGGCTGAAATCTGCATGAACGCCTTACCTAAATATTGGGTTCCCCGTGCGTATATCCATGTGGAAAAGATACCTCTCACCGAAACGGGGAAGCCCGCCCGTGCCGTAGCTGAAACGCTGGCTGCGCGGTCGGCATCGGGTGTCATCCTTCCCTGAAGAAGTCGAGGGCTTCTTTTACCTCCGTTTCCTCCACCGTTTGATTGATTTTGATGTCGCCGATGCCCCCCAAAAGAGTCACATTGATTTCGTTTCCGCGGTTTTTCTTGTCATGATGCATGAGTGCGATGAGCTCATTGTAATCATCGCAAGTGATACCGAGTATTCCGTAATATTCGCGGATGAACTCTACCGTCTGTCGCAGCTGTTCTGTTGGGAACCCTGTTTTGACAGCACTCAAATAGAGCTCTGCTATCAGGCCGAATGCTACAGCGTAGCCATGAAGTATCGGAGTGCGCTTCAAGGCCCAGCTCTCGAAAGCGTGGCCGAAGGTGTGCCCGAGATTCAAAGCCTTGCGGAGTCCTTTCTCCGTTGGGTCTTCGAGCACGATGCGCTCCTTCACTTTCACCGAGTCGGCCACCATCTTTTGCAACTGTTTGAGGTCGGGGTGATGCAAATCGTAGTTCATCAACTCGGTCCACATGTTTTTATTGGCTATGAGACCATGCTTGAGCATCTCGGCATAGCCGCTGCAGATGTTCTTCTCGTCGAGCGTTTTAAGGAAATCAGTGTCGAGAATCACAAACTTGGAATCGTTGAACACCCCTATTTCATTCTTCAACCCGTTGAAGTTGATACCCGTCTTTCCACCTACTGAGGCATCCACCATAGCCAGTAGGGTGGTGGGGATATTGATAAAATTGATGCCCCGCTTGAAAGTGGAAGCGGCAAACCCTCCGAGATCAGTCACCATGCCGCCCCCCAGATTGATAAGCAGCGAGTGGCGTGTGGCTCCTCCTTTGCCGAGCATCTCCCACACGTGGGCTATCGTGTCAAGGTCTTTATGTGAGTCGGAAGCCCCAATGGTGATCATCCGGGCATTCTTCAAGCTCAGAAATCTGCTCATGACGGGCCAACATTCCCGGAGTGTTGTTTCGTCGGTCAGAATGAATATTCCGTCATGTTCACATTCCGAAATGGCGGTGGCCAATTCGCTTTTCAGACTCTTTGAGATGATAATCCTTTGTTCCATGCTTGCTTCTACTGATAAATCCATTGGCAAAGTTAGCTTTTTCCGTTAAATGTGCAAAGTTTTATTCCCTTTTTCTCCCATTCCGTTAAACTATTTTTCTCCCCTCCCGTCTAAAAGAGCATAGTAGACATTGATAAACAGCTTTGATGAAGAAAACATTATTATTGACCGTACTACTGCTGGCAACAATCGTTGTGAATGCACAGGACAGGTTCATCAGAGGGACAGTGGTGGATCGTGACACGCAGGAGCCCATGATGCAGACCACCGTCCAACTGCTCAAGACCGACAGCACGTATGTGGGCGGGGCCATTACGGATGAGAAAGGACTCTTCCGCATCACGGCACCGGCCGCCGGAAAGTATCTTTTGAAAATCTCGAATGTGGGCTATCAGACCACCGTGAAGCGTGTAGAGATATCCCATGCAAAGGATTTGGATATGGGAAAGATTGTTGTGGGTGCCGATGCCGTCATGCTCAAAGGGGCTGTGGTGACGGCCCAGGCACAAAAGGTGGTGCTCAAGGAAGATACCTTTGTTTATAACTCTGCAGCCTTCCGCACTCCCGAAGGTTCGACGATAGAAGAGCTGGTAAAGCGGCTTCCCGGTGCAGAGGTAGACGATAACGGGACCATTAAAATCAATGGTAAGGAGGTGAAGAAGATACTTGTCGACGGCAAGGAGTTTATGGTGGGAGACACCAAGACGGCTTTGAAAAACCTGCCCACCTCCATTGTGGATAAAATCAAGGCTTACGACGAGCGCAGCGATCTCTCCCGGGTGACGGGCATAGATGACGGTGAGGAGCAGACCGTGCTTGATTTTGGCATCAAACCGGGTATGAACAAAGGTGTGTTTTCCAATATTGACCTCGCCGCCGGAACGCACGACCGCTATGCCGAGCGCATGATGGGTGCATGGTTCAACGACAAGCAACGTCTGATGCTTTTTGCACAGGCCAACAACACCAATGACCGCGGTTTTCCCGGAGGTGGCGGTCGGGGCCATTTCGGAGCCGGCCGACAGGGACTCAACGCCTCGAAGATGGTGGGAGCCAGCTATAACTATGAGGAGAAAAACAGGTTGAAGGTGGATGCGAGTCTGCGTTGGAACCACTCCGATGGCGATGCCTATTCCACGACTTCGGCAGAGAATTTCGTCAGTCGTGTAGGGGCATTCTCCAACAGCGTCCGCCAGAACTACACACGTAGCAACAGTTGGGACGGTCGCATGCGCCTAGAGTGGCAGCCCGACACGCTGACCGACATCATGTTCCGCCCCTCCTTCACGTGGAGTACGGGCGACGGGCGCGCCCATCGTTTCTCGGCCAGCTATAACGACAACCCCTATCTCTATGTGACTGCACCTCTCACGGCGGAGAGCATCGCCAAGTTAGCTGCCGACAGTCTGATAATGAACACGCAAGATAACAATAGTATCAGTTACAATAGCAACAACAGCCTGCGTGGTATGTTGCAATACAACCGACGGTTGGGCAGCGGTGGCCGCAATTTCACTCTCCGTGTGGATGGCAGCTACGGCAAGACTGACGTGAGAAGTCTTTCCACTAATGCCGTGCATCTGTATATGGTGCGAAACGCGCTTGGTCTCGATTCCACCTATCAGACCAACCGCTACAGTCTCACCCCGACACGCAACTACAGCTACAGTGCCCAGGCCACCTACAGCGAACCACTTTGGCGGGCCACTTTCTTGCAGTTGAGCTACAAGTTCACCTATAATTATAGCAAGAGCGACCGCGACACCTATGATTTCAGCAATCTTGGTGAAGGCTTCTTTTCGGGTTTGACGCCGGCCTACGGAGGCTGGGACAGCTATCTCTCCCGGCTTCCCCATCCACTTGACTATTATCTTGACAACGATTTGAGCCGCTACTCCGAATACCGCAACTATATCCACGAGTTGCAGCTCATGCTCCGGCTTGTGCGTAAGAAGTATAATCTCAATGCGGGCATTATGGTGCAGCCGCAAGAGTCGAAATATCTGCAAGACTATCAGGACATCCATGTGGACACTACGCGCACGGTGACCAACTTCTCGCCGACATTCGATTTCCGCTATCGTTTTAGCAAAGTGAGCAATCTGCGCATCAACTATCGTGGCACCACGTCGCAACCTTCGATGAGCCAGTTGCTCGACATCACCGACGACAGTGACCCGCTCAATGTTTCTAAAGGTAATCCCGGCCTGAAACCCTCGTTCACCAATCGGTTTCGACTGTTCTACAACAACTACATGGAGCGTCGTCAACAAGCTATCATGACCTTCGTCAACTTCTCAACCACCCGCAACAGCATAGCCGACAAGGTGACCTACGATGAAACCACGGGCGGACGAACCACCAGGCCGGAGAATATCAACGGTAATTGGGATGCAAATGGTGCGTTTATGTTCAACACAGCCATTGACTCTGCGGGCTATTGGAATGTGAATACCTTTACCAATGTCAACTTCAACAACTATGTGGGCTATTTGAGTCTGAATAGGTTGAGCGACTCGCAGCGCAACCGCACTCGCACACTCATGCTTGGTGAGCGACTTGCCGGAGGCTATCGCAACGAGTGGTTGGAGGTGGAACTCGACGGCTCGTTCAATTACACCCATGCCCGCAACCAGCTTCAGTCGCAGAGTGATCTCGACACTTGGCAGTTTGCCTACGGAGCTACGTTGAACCTCAGTCTGCCGTGGGGCATGCGGCTCTCTACCGACATGCATCAGAACAGTCGGCGGGGCTATAGCGATGCTTCGATGAACACGAACGAACTGGTGTGGAACGCACAGCTCTCGCAGGGGCTTCTCAAGGGTAACGCCTTAACGCTGAGCCTGCAACTGTTCGACATCTTGCACCGGCAGAGCAACTTCAGTCGCACGATCAATGCCATACAGCGTGCTGACACCGAGTACAACAGCATCAACAGCTATGCTATGTTCCATGCCATCTACCGGCTCAATCTCTTCGGAGGTAAAGAAGCTCGTGAACAGATGCGCAGGCCCGGTGACGGTCGCCGACCCGATTTTGGCCGTCCTGAATTTCGGGGAGATCACGGTCGCTTCGGTGGCGGAAGGCGTCCCGGTGGCGGAGGCTTCGGAGGGCCAATGATGTAGCCATATATGCGACAAATCCCTGCAAGGCAGCCATGCCTGCAGGGATTTGTCCTTTTGTCAATCTAAAATAACACCTATTAAGATAGCCTCACGGCCGAGTTTTTAGGTTCTGTCGTTAACCATTATGTTTTATCTGTTATCAATCTTCTTTGTTATTGTCGGCCTGACAGTCTATCCGATACTGATTTGTCGGGCTATCTTCTGTTCTTCCACCTTCATTTTGGGCAGTTCGATGGTAAGCACTCCGTCGGCCACACGGGCTGCAATCTTTTCCTTGTCCACATCTTCGGGCAGGATGAGTGTTTGTTCAAACTTTGCGTAGGCAAACTCGCGACGTAAGTAGTGTACTTGTTCTTGCGCCTGTTCGCGCTTGTTCTCCATTTTAATAGTGAGGTCGCCGTCAGCATTGATGTTCACATCGAAGTCTTCTTTGCGCATACCCGGGGCAGCCACATCCACGACATATTTGTCTTGAAACTCCCTCACGTTGATAGCGGGAGCCGTGGCATTAGCTTTCGGCATGTTGGCAGCGGTGAAAAAGTCGTTGAACACCTCGGGAATCCACGAATTTCTATAAGCAGGTATCATAGTCTTGTCTCCTATTTGTTTAAAGGGTTTGTATATTCTTTCCTTGTTACGCAGAGGCGGCTGCTTGTGGCAGATATTGCCTTGGCGTTTACGTATGATGGTATTGCAAGTTACATACCAATGCGGAAAATGCGCCATATTGTCACTAAGTAAAGACAATATGGCGCATTTGGCGTACTCTTTTGTTATCTAACGACCATTTTCTTTCCTTGTCGGATATATACACCCGGGCATGTGGGAGGAGCTATGTGCCGTCCTTGGAGGTCGTACCACTTAGCCGAATCAGGGCTATTGAGGGTTTCCCGGAGGTTGCCGATGCCGTTGGTGACTGATGCCACGGCAGGCTCACTGAGCGCACCGTATTCATTCACGGCCTGCACCCTGAAAAGTTTTTTGTCTTTGTCACCCATGCGTGCGGCTACATCCAGCGAGGTCTCGGTGGTGAAGCCTATTACCTCGTTGCCTTGGCTTATCACGTAGCAGATGGCATAGTCGACGGCATTCCATTTCAGTTTGCCGTCTTCAAGCAGTGCTTTGGGGGTAACACAAGGCTCGGTGAGCAGTTCGGGTTGCCATCCGTCGTCACCGCCCAACACATTCTTCACCGTATATTCGGCAGCCTGTTGGGCTGTAAGTACGGCGGTAGCACTTTGCCCCGTCACCCTATTGCCGCCGGTATCAGTATAATAGTATTCGGTGATGCGATGGGAGAGGTCGATGGGGTTGCCTTTGCCATCCATTGTGTTGTATTCGGCCCAAAGTGCAGGCAGTCCTCCCATCGTGGGATACCACCCCGTAGCGGGAATGCTCACCTCGGCCCGGGTGTTGATAAATACGGTCTTGGGCCTGTCATGCCACGGCCGCCCCAACCACACGCTTGTTTCCTGCGGAGTGCCGGGGGCGGTGATTACATTGTTCATAAACACATAGCCCCATGTTGTTGAAGGTGCATGGTTGGGGGCAACGATATAGCCTCCGTCGCGGCGCACGATGTTGAGAGTGTCACGGTCGAAGTAGATGTTGCCTTGCCCGTAGATGAAGTCCACGGCCCCCTCTATCCAGCAAGCCTTGCAATATTGGCGCAGATTGGCTTTCGTAGGGGTGAGCCATGTGTCTTGATAGGACAACAGACCACACTTGTTGAGCACTACACGGTCGCCCTCGGTGTAAAGTGCCAATGCCTGCGGGCCGGCTTTTTTCTCATATCCCCACGAATTGATGAAGTTGATACCCTCAAAATAGAGGTTGGACGCCTTGGCATTGAAAGTGCATCCGGCCGCCACATTGTAGGCGTTGTCACCTCCCGACAGTCGGCTGTCGCTGATATTCACGAGGTTGCGTTCTTGACCGATGAGGTGGATGTAGGGCTTTTCGACCGGTATCTCGTGGTGTCCGGTGTAGTTGCCTTTTTTCACGAAGATGAGCCACGGCCGGGTTCGCCCGGCGGGAGCATTGTCGATGGCTGCTTGTATGGAGGTATAGTCTCCCGTGCCGTCTTGTGCCACCACGGCATCGTAGAGTCGCGGTTCCGGACGGTGGCGTTCCATGGTGGTGAAGGTGAGTGTGATGCCCCCGAAAGCATTGCCGTTACGGTCGGTGATGGCACCTGTGGGGAGATTGAAAGTATAGTTGGTGGCATATTTCAGACCGCTATATTTGAATAGGACAGTCTTGCCACTGACAGTGGGCGTGAGCTTTTCCGAACCGAGTGTGGCCACAGCATTGTCGGTAACGGCTATTTTCTTGTCGAATGTGAGTACGATGCTTCCCGAAGCAGATACTCCCGTGGCCTTATTGGCAGGATTGGCAGTCATGAGTCGGGGAGGCGTGGTGTCAGATACTGTTTGGGCATCGGCCGTAATGAAAATTTCTGCAATGGAGGTTCCGTCGTAGTCGCTGGTCACACCGGTGAGGGCAGAAGTGTAATCGGGAATCCAGCGTACGTACACGCGTTCCCGGTCGTTGGCCTCGGCCGGCAGCTTGAAGGTCTGTGCATCCCATCCGCGATTGGGCAGTGAGAAGCGGCCCACATCCGTATAATTTGTGCCGTCAACGGAATATTGTTCTATCATTGTGGAGTAGGCATTGTAGTCATCGCCGAGTGCATTGGCCACTTTGATATTGCTGTACCCTTTGGTGGAGAAGGAGATTTCAAAATACCACTTGTCGGCTAACATTTTCCAGATTCGTGCACCGTATTTTCCGTTTTGCATACCTTTTTGTGCGCCGAGGGTCAGCCAACTTGTAGTGTTTCCGGCCTCATTGCGTAAGCTTAGCAGGCCGGCATTCTCAGAGTCGCTCTTGTAGTCGGCTGCTCGCTCGCTGCCCGGTTGGTCGTTATAGAGATCCCACCCCACGATGTAGTCGGTGGCCGAAAAGTCGGCTGTGAGCTGTTTTTCACTGTCCATTTTTATCAATCGTTCCGGATTTGTGGACTTGTCTTCCCATCCCACAAAGGTGAGAAGGGGATTGTCATGTGCCGTGAGCTTCACGTCGGTGCCTTCCTCGTAATAGGGTACACCGTCAATGAGGTGTCCTTCCGGCTCTATGCTCACGAGGTTTTTGCGTGCCCCTTCGGTCAGCGTGAGGATGAGTGGATGGGTATTGTTGTGGGTGTAAGCGGCTGTGAGAGTGGTATTGGCACTCATGTGGAATGTGTAGGGATTGGCCGTTGAAACCTCCTTGCCCTTGGCATCAATCCATGCGGCGAAGTGATATCCGAAGTTCTCCGAAGCAGTGAGTGTAACGCTTGTCCCCTCATCATAGCGGTCGGCAGTAGGGGTCACTGTTATGTTGCCGGCAGCAGCGTCGGTTGTGGTGGCGGTCAGTGTGTAACTTGGCACATTGATTATTGTGCCACTGAAATTGCCCGTAAGCACTACGTCGCGTATGCCATATTGCTTGTTGCCGGGCAATCCGAATATGTGTACCTTTATATATACAGGCTCACCGGTAGCGATCAGTCCGCTGATGTCATAGCTCCAGTCGGAGAAATGCCCGTTGGCATTGTCGTTGTTGCGGTTGGGTTTTACGTTCTCGGCCAGCGTGAGTGTGTTGCCGCCAGCCGATGCGGTGATGGTCATCTGCCCTCCGTTTGTGCCGAATCTGGCAGCTTTGAGCGCAAGTTTGGTAGGGGTGAACGTGAGTCCTTTTTTCGGAGTTACGGAAAAAGTGACGGCATTGCTCTCGTTGGGTTCTCCCACATTCGACGTGAGGGGTTGGAGTTTGTAAAACGACATATTGTCGATGGATTGTGGTGCAGTGGCCTTGAGACCACTGCCCAGTGTCATACCGGTTGTTGAGGTCAGGCCGTCTTGCGACAAGACAGCAGTCGTAGGACTTTCCTGTCCCTTGTCGAGTGCCCATGTAGCGGTGACACCCGTCTGTGCTGCCAATGTGAGCGGCAAACAGCAAAGGGCTGCCGTGATGAACAGCAGCAAATGGCGAAATTGTTTCTTCATGCGGATTGATGTTTGTTGATGGTTATTTGATCATGTATTTTTTTCCTTGGCTGATACAGATGCCTTTACGGAGAGTCCCCAGTCTCCTTCCCTGAAGGTCGTACCAAATGTTATTTTCAGGTTTGGTCGGTTTGGTGGACCGGGAAATGATACCACTGGCAGTTGCATCCGTGGCTTTACCGTGGATGGTTACATGGCTCAAGCAGAGCGTCTTGCCTATGGACTTACCGTTATACCACGGATAGATGCGTAGTCGGAGCGTATCGCCCTCGTCAAGTGAAAGCACTGGTTTATAGCTCACTTCATACATTGTATTGGCCGACATTTTTTCGGGCGCAAATATGTTAGTCTGTTCGTTGGGGGTAGTATGGGTGAAGTAGTTGATGTGGCAACGCATACCATTGCCGCCGGCTCCACCCACGTAAAGGCCTATGGAGTCTACCCTTAACGTTGTGTTCTTGGCCGGAGCGATACCGAACTCAATGTAGCGTGTGCTCACTTCATCTATCTCACCTTCAGGCCATGTTCCGCTTTCAATGAGGTTGCGCTGGGTCTTGCGTGTGTTTTCCGTCACATCCTTGGGCCATACGGTGGCACCACTTTTGGGTTCGGCATATTTCTGGACCTTCATTTGTGACCAGTTCTCGGCTAATATGGTGGCAGCTCCGTCAAGCGTGTAGGAGTCATCACCGTCAAGTGGCCAAGTCACTGTGACTTCGCGCCCTTCAGCAAGGTTAATAGCAGTAGCTGAAAGAGGAATTCTCACCTCCTTGTTGTGTGCCTTCACGATGACGAAACCTTTGGTAAGACCGGAGTGGGTAAGCTTTATCCGGGCATAGAAATTGGTCACAAGCGAAGCATTGGTATAGTTTTGGGTGACAGTTGAAGCCCAATCTGTCTTGTCACTTGACACCTTGATGCCTTCTGAAGCCGTTATGGTAATAGTGCCGGATGCAGGGACAAGCTCGAATCCGTTTAGGGAGAATTCCTTGACCAGTGTCTGCCCCTGATAGGCATTCCCCAAATCGGCTGTTTGAGGATATACGTTCAGTTCGCTTGTCAGCCTCACATGGGAGGCCAATATGCCATTGTCTTTCATGAGTTGGGCTGCCAGACGGGCAATGAGAGTGGCTCCGGTGGCATTGAGGTGGGTGCTGCCATTGCCGTCGCTCAGCAATGTGTGGCATTGGGTGTCACCATAGCTGAGAAAGAGGTGGCGGGTGGCTTCGGTGAGGTCGAGAAACGGCACTTTCATTTCTTCGGCCACCTGTCTCATTTGCCATACGTAGTCCATGGTATGGTCATCGGCCGGTCTCTTTTGTGCGGTCTTCAGACCGTTGGAATCTATGTAGTTGAACTTGTCGCCCAAGTCGTGTCGACCATTGCGACGGATGTCGTGGGCATCGAAATACATACGGCATATAGGGCTGACGAATACAGGCGTGCAACCGGCTTGGCGCGTCTCATTAACATAGCGCCGGAGATATTGCTTGTAGGTGTCGAAAGGTGTTGTCCCCCGATAGTCCACTGCCCGGGCTGCACTATCGTTACCCATGTACTGATAGTAGGCGATGAGCGAATCGCCGTCGGTTCCACCGGTTTTCTCATCGTTGTGGGCAAATTGGATGAGCACGTAGTCACCGGCTTCCATCTGTCGTTTCACACTTTGCCAGTAAGCTGCCTCCCGATAGAAGCTCTTGCTGCTGGCACCTCCTTTGGCCCGGTTGTTCACCGTCACTCCCTCCAGAAATAATTGCAGATACTGTGCCCATCCGCGCGTCACGCGGTTTTCTTCGTAGTTGGCCATGGTGGAATCACCGATGGTGTGTACTTTGATACCTGCTGTGGGGAGTGAGAGCATCAGTGCCACGCCAATGGCAGTTAAAGATTTGAAGTTTTTCATCATGCTTGTTTTAATAGATTGTCAAGTTATGTTTTTGTGCAAAGGTAATATGGAAACTGCGATGGGGAGGGGTGATATTATGGCAAATGTGGGGGGCTTTTGTGTCATGATGCAAGTTTCTCCGGGCTTTGCGTGGCAGTTGGGGGAATGCTGAAGAGTATAGCGCGAAGCATACACGGAAAATGAAAAAGGCTTACATGGTTTTCAGACATAAAAGTATAGTGGTGGCGTTGGGCTGTCCGAAAAAAATAAGAATGGGGGACTTTGCTTGTCGGGGAGGCCGAATGAAAATGTGAAACGGGCACACTTGGACGCCCGCTCGGGCCGATCGGCGATGCCGGTGTGCCCCTTTTACACGACCATTCGGGCCTGATGATACCCACGGAAGGGGCTGTTCTATCTTTGGGGAAGTAGGGAACTGAAAAAAGGGAGCATTTGTGTGCTCCCTTGGCTGTTGCAAAGATAATATAAGAAAGGTGGAAATACAAATTGGAGGTGAATAATTCTGACAAGGCTCACAGCCGTTCATCAGTTGGTGCGGTGCGTCCTGCCCGGTAGTCGGATGGAGATTGGCCAACGGAAGAGCGGAATATTTTCCCAAAATATTTTGGGTCGTTGAAGCCGCAACTGTAGGCTACCTCGGAGATGGAGTTGTCGGTCTCGGCAAGGAGTCGGCAGGCATGCTTGATGCGTGCCTCGCGCAGGAACTCGGCAGGCGTGATGCCAAGCAACTGTTTCATCTTTCGGTTGAGACCCGAGCGAGAGGTGGCGGTGGCTTCTGCCATGTCTCCAATATTGGCTTCGGGGTCGGAAAGGTGGCTCTCGATAAATGACACCACACGCTTCATGAAAGCATCATCGGCTGTCGAGAGTGAGGGTGAAGGTGACGGGACAGCCGGTTGGGGGGATGTTTCTACGTGGGAAAGGGTGGAGGAAGATGGTGTTTTTGAAGCGTTGGCATGAAGCAAGGCAAGATAGGCTTCAAGAGTTTCGTGCTGCAAGTGGCGTATGCGGCGTATGTAGTACCACGTGTAGATGCCCCCACCCAGCAGACTTATGATGCAAAGCAGACCGAGCAGATGAGCCCACCAAGTTTCGGAAAACCGTGGTTCTACTTCGATTCGGAGTGTGTAGATATTGTTTACCCAAATGCCGTCGGCATTGGTACTCTTGAGTTGCAAGGTGTAGTTACCGGGGGCAAGGTCGGGAAGGGTGAGCCGGTGGTTATGTCCGAGCTGCGACCATTTGTCTCCCGTGTGCAGACGGAAGGCATAGTTGATGTTTTCGGGAGCGCGCAGGTCGAGAGCGGCAAACTGGAGGGTGAGATTTCGCTCTTCGGGTGGCAAGGTGAGTGAGTGCAGGCGGGACACGGCATAGCGCATTGCACTTTGGCCGGTCTGCACGCCCGTGAGCAGCAGTCGGGGAGTATAGGTGTTGCGATTCAATATGGAGGGTTGCAAGGTGAATGCTCCATCTTGCAGGCCGAAGAGCCAACGGCCGTCGGGCAGCAGGAGAGGATGGGCTTCGGAGAAGTGGTACCGGTTGTGGAAGAAACTCTGGTCGTAGTTGCCCACCGTGCCATTATCCGGATGGAGCACCATGAGCCGGTTGTTGCCTACAATCCAAATGCACCCTTCATGCTCGGCCATTGAGAGTGTGATATCGTTATCGAGTCCGTTTCCGGAGTTGAAGTGGCGGAAAAGGAGGGTTGGGGTCGAAAGGTCGGTGGAGAGTAATTGGTTCACGCCACCGCTTTCCGTGCATACGAAGAGACGGTGGTGGCTGTCTTCGAGTATATGCATGATGGCACTACTGCTCAGGCTTGAGGCTCTGTGTGCCTCTTTCCGATGTATATGGAAAGTCATTTGTGTCACGCTGCCATGGGTGGGAATGCGCCCAATGGCCAGTCCTTCAGTGGTGGCAGCGAGCAGGAACCCGTCGCGGGTAAGATGCAAATAGCGCACTTTGAGGTTGCGGGTGGAATGGATGGAGGCGAGTTTGCCATTCTGCAAGCAGAAGATGCCGTCGCCAAGAGTGGCTATCCAAAGACGTCCGCGGGTGTCTTGTTTGATGTCGTAGACATGATTGGCCGTGGGGTTGCTATTTATCTTGGCCGGTTCGAAATGAGATATGGAGAAATGCCCATTATGCTCTTTCAGAGCAAACAGGCCGTCGGGTTTGCTGCCGAGCCAAATAGTGCTGTTGGCAGCTTGAAAGAGACAGTAAGTGGGATGCCCGAATGGGTGGGGAGATGGGGAGAGTGTACCGTTGGGGGTGAGATAGCCCAAAAGTCGATGGTCTTGGGTGAAAAGCCTTACCGTGCCTTGCCGGTCTTTTCCGGCCACCCAATAGCGATGGCGGTTGTCGAGCAAAAAGGCGCGTATGTGTTCTTTGAATGGTGAAGAGGGAAACGGTGTAACCGGCGAGTCGAAATAGGATGTTTTGAGCAGGAAGTTGTCGGCGATGAGCCATTTGGAGCCTTGTCGGTCGGTGAGTTCCATGCGCAGGCTGTCATTGTCATGTATTAGATGGGCCTGCCGGTGTGCATATTCGCTGTTGAGTCGGTGGTTTTCCGATTCGCTTACAGGACTAAAACGCCCTGAGTGTTGGGAGAAAAGATACCAATGGTCATCGGTCTTGCAAAAGATGTCGCCTTGTTTGTTTTCGCGTATGTCGCGAATACGGTCGGTTTTCATATCGCAACCGTCTCCGGCTTGCGACTTGAAGGTGACCAGTTCGTAACCGTCGAAACGGTTGAGCCCGTTCCATGTGGCAAACCATAGAAATCCCCAACGGTCTTGAAGAGCCCGTGTGACATGCCATTGTTCCGGAATCCGATTTTCATCGTAGCGGGTGACACGGCTCAAGGGACGGGCTGAGAGTGACAGGCTCAACAACCCGAGGAGGAGAAAAATGGTTTGCCTCATGGTGTGGGGTGGCAGATGCCGCCTTACTTGGTTGCTGCCGGCGCGTCGGTGCGGTTGTCTACGTTATCACCCTCGGTGGGAGCCAACACTTCCTTGAAATTGTTGTAACCGTTTTGTATGAGGATGTTATACCACTGCAACAGCTTCTTGATGTCGCTGTCATGCACACGGTCGCGGTCGTAGTCGGGAAGCACTTCTGCGAAATAGGCGTGAAGCTCGGTGGCGGAAGCCTTCTTGTAGTTGAAAGCACTCTCTTGGCCGTTTTCTTTCTTGCCTACATTCTCAAGCACCTGCCACAAGGGGATGTCTTCTGCGTCGGTGTACATGGCTATATCGGCCAGACTGGTGACGCGGTCGCTGGCAAAAGCCGGCATACGCTTTTTGGCTTGGTCGAGAGATTCCACAATCAGGTTCATCTTGCCGCGTGAAACCAGACGATAGAGTCCGGGCTTACCGGCAATAGCTAAAATTGTTTCCATTGTTCTTGTTCTTTATTTATTGTATAGGGTTTGTCTTCTTGATAGGGAGGGGCGTAGTCGGCAAAGAAAGCAAGTTGGCGATCTGTGCTTCGAGGTCGGCATGTCCGTCGTTGACGATGACATAGTCGCTGCGCCTTGCCACCTCTTCCTGCGGTAGTTGGCTGTCTATCCAGGCGAGGGCTTTTTCGCGCGAGATGTGATCGCGCAGCATGATGCGCTGCACGCGGACTTCGAGTGGAGCGGTGACACAGACCACCCTGTTGAAGTGAAGACGACGGTTGAAGCCGCTGTCAAAGAGGATGGCACTCTCAAGCCATTCATAGCCAGACCGTTCAAAGTCTTGGGCTACGGCCGGATGCACAATGTCGTTGAGGGCCTGCTTGTTGGCCTCGCCCGCCAGCAGAAAGGTGGCCAGCACTTGTTTCTGCAACACCTTATTATTATACACTTCTTCCCCTACAAGCAGGCGAAGGGCCTGTTGCAGTGCCGGATCGGTGTGCATCAAGTGTTTGGCTGCGGCATCGCAGTCGTAGACTTTAATGCCGTGTGCTTCTAACAGCCGGCATACATGGCTCTTGCCACTGCCTATACCACCGGTGATGGCCGTGCGAAAGAGAGAAGGGATGCTGTTGTTCATTTTTCGGCAGATGGGAGAGGACAAGGCTATTGTTGCTCTATGAGATAATCCACCCGATTCATCTCCAAATGTGCCTTGAGCACCGTAGGAGGTGTTTTGCGTAGCAGGAGCGAACACTTGTCGGAGGGGTGACTGGCGAAGTCATTGTAGTCGGCCACCACTTCGAAGTCGCTGTCTTTTATGCTGCGGAATAGGCTGGCTCCCACAATGAACTGCACGCGCACCTTGGCGGGAAAAGTACGCAGTGTTTTTCCATCGGGCATGTTGATGGCCTTGATGGGCACTTCTATGTTTTCCTCGGTGAGAATGTCGGGATAGAGGGCCATCTTCACCCGATCGGGCACCATCTTCACCCCTCTGATGGGTTTGAGACCCACCTCCTGCACCACGGTGTCTCCGAGATGGGAGATGTAGAACGGTTGGGTAGTGACATACTTGATGCTGTCAAGCAGATGCTCGTTGGCATAAATGGTTATCTGCCTGGGGAAAAACTGTGTGCGGGCCAGATAGTAGCTGTTGTCTGTCACCACCTTGCCCGACATGCGGATGGGCACTGTTTTGGAGCGTCCGTAGTTGAAGAAAAACTCCATGTGGTCGGGTGTCACCTTGGTCAATTTCGACGAACCAAACAGTTGGGCTGTAATTTGCTTCACGATGTCGGTATGGGGGATGATTCCTTTTCCCGAGGCCTTGGCGTAGGAAGTGAATTTAAAGGACAGGGGGCGGAATTTTCGTCCCGTCAGATAAGTGACCAGTGTGAATCCCTTGTCGCGGATGGTGACATGTATGGTGTCATCGATGTCGCCCGTGATGACGACATTCTTGGGTACTCCCACCAATCGGGGCGTCACGGGATATTCATACTCGTAGGTCTCGTTGAGAGCCATGAGCAACCAGAATGTTCCACTCAGAAAGAGAAAGAACAAAAAAATCAGAAACTCCTTGTTCACAGAACTGAACAGGAAGTTCCTGACAAGGCGGTATATCCGCGACAGACTATTCATGTGTGTGCAACTTATGCTCTGTGGCCAATGGCTACAAAGTGGTTATTGCTGTTGTTGGGGAGCACTTTTGAAAACACAGTTTTTCTCTACGGTGATGATCACGCCACGGGCAATCTCCACCTCAACGGTATTTGTGTTGAGATCTATGCTCTTGACCGTACCGTGTACACCGCCTTGTGTCACTACTTCCGTTCCGTTCTGTAACGAGTTTTGGAAATTGCGGATTTCCTTCTGGCGCTTCTGTTGCGGGCGCATCATGAAAAACCACATAATGGCGAAAATGGCGATCATCATAATGAGGAACGTCATGGAGCCTCCCCCTTGGGCTGCCTGAGCGGCAAGAAACATTGTTGTCATGTTTGTTTGTTGTATTTATTGTTGTTTTTGTTATTTGTCGGTTGTGGATACGGTGTCATCTCCTTCCGGTCTATGCTCAACCTCTTTGCTTTCTTCCTCCTTCTTGACCGGAGTGATCTTTTCACCCTTAGGTTTTCTTTCGGGCACCGGCTTGAGCATTTTTCCATTTTTGGCCAGGAAACGGGCAATGTTGTCCAACATCCCATTGATGTAGCCACCGCTGCGCGGGGTGCTGTAAACCTTGGCGAGGTTCACGTATTCATTGATGGTCACACTGACAGGGATGCCCGGGAACGTGAGCATTTCGGCAATGGCGATCTGCATGATCACCACATCCATATAAGCCAAACGTGAAAAGTCCCAGTTGCGACTCGCATCGCTCATGTAGCGCTGATATTGGTCGGCATTGAGGATGGTGGCACGAAACAGTTTGCGGGCAAACTCGCGGTCTTCCTCATCTTTATATTCCGGCAGCAATTCTTGATTGCTCTTGTTGGCCGGGTCGAAGCGCTTGATGGTTTTCACTACAAATGTGTCTACCACTTCTTTGTCGTCGTTCCAGTAGAGACTCTTCTCCTCAAGCACGGCATTCAGCTCGTCGTTGTCTTCTATGAGCTGGCGGTATATCTTGCGCCACACTTCACGGTCGGCATCGTAACTGTCGGTTGTGTCGGCCATGTAGTCGATGTAGATTTGGCTCTGCTCTATTTGGGTGAGTAGTTTGCGTACATATTCTATGTCATCTTTCCAAGTCTGCTTCTGGTTTTCCATAAACTCGCAGAGCATCTTGTTCTCTTCGAGTTGGACGGCAAATTTGTTGTAGGCTAACTTGGCTGAAGGTGGTTTCGTGCCTTCACGCTGCGCACGGGTGGTGGCCACTTCCACCTTGTGACGTGCCTCTTGTGTCAGAGCTACGATGAGTCCTAACAAATAATTATAGAGATCATAGGCCTTGGAAAGGCTAAAAAGCAGCTCTTTCTCGGCATTATCCATATTTTTGTTGCCGTTTTGATAGTATGCGTAGGTTAACTGGACTATCTTAATTCTTATCAACTCCCGATTTATCATTCTCTAACAATATTGGTTTGATTATAAAAAAATGTGTATATACTTACGATGCAAAGATAGAAAAAAAACGCTTATCGTGCAAACAAAACGCTTTTTTTCTATGTTTTTTTATCCATTTGTTGGACAACTCATGGAAAAAGTGTACCTTTGCACCGCTTTTCGAATAGAGAGTGGCGGGCTGCCGCATCTCTGTGTGATGGCGAATTAATAAATACAATTTAATTTAGAGTAACACATTATGAAAGAGATCAACGTAACAGGTCAGAAGCGTACAGACCTTGGTAAGAAAGCTTCTAAACTTCTTCGCAAAGAGGGAATGGTGCCTTGTAACCTCTATGGTGAGGCCAAGAAGGACGGTAAGCCCGTGGCACTGTCTTTCGCATCGCCCATGAGCGAACTCCGCAAGATTGTTTACACACCTCATATCTATGTTATCAATCTCATTATTGACGGTGAGAGCCACACGGCCATCATGAAGGAATTGCAGTTCGATCCCGTTACCGATGCTGTGATACACATCGATTTCCTTGAGGTGAACGATCAGAAACCTATCACTATCGGCATTCCCGTTAAGCTCGTGGGTTTGGCACAGGGTGTGCGTGACGGTGGTCGCATGAACCTTTCGATCCGCAAGATCAACGTGACGGCTCCTTATCAGCAGATTCCCGAGCATCTTGATATAGACGTTACCGCTCTGAAGATCGGTAAGAGCATCAAGGTGGGCGAGCTCTCTTTCGAGGGTCTTGATATTGCCACAAGCAAGGAGGTTGTGGTTTGCTCTATCAAGATGACTCGTGCTGCACAGTTGGCCGCACAGCAGACCACTGAAGAGACTGCCGAGTAAAGACTATAACGGAGGGTGCTTCCCGGCCCCTCTCTTTTAGCACTTTGATAAATGGATAAATATTTGATTTGTGGACTTGGCAACCCGGGTGATGAATATGCGGAGACAAGACACAATACAGGTTTTATGGTATTGGACGCTTTTGCTAAGGCGTCCAATATTTGTTTTGAGGACAAGCGTTATGGATTTGTGGCAGAGACCTCCATCAAGGGACGGAAAGTATTCTTGTTGAAGCCTACCACGTTTATGAATCTCAGCGGCAATGCCGTGCGCTATTGGCTCAACAAGGAGAATATAGACGAGAGTCGGTTGCTTGTTGTCAGTGATGACGTGGCTCTTCCGCTCGGAGCGTTCCGGCTGAAAGGGAGCGGTAGCAATGGTGGGCACAACGGATTGGGGCATATCCAACAGATGATAGGCCCCGATTATGCTCGTCTGCGCATGGGCGTCGGCAACGACTATCCGCGTGGCGGTCAGATAGACTGGGTGTTGGGCCACTATTCCGAGGACGAGAAGAGGGAGTTGCAACCCGCTGTCGACACTGCGGTCGACATCATAAAGAGCTTTGTTTTGGCCGGCATTGATATCACGATGAACCAATATAACAAATTAGGTAAGAAATGAACGATGTAGCACGTGTCGACAAATGGCTTTGGGCCGCTCGCATCTATAAAACCCGTTCGTTGGCCGCTGATGCCTGCAAGAACAGCCGTGTCACCATCAACGGTGTCAATGTGAAACCTTCACATACTATTAAGGTGGGTGAGGTGATTAGCGTGAAGAAGTCTCCTGTGGTCTATTCTTTCCGTGTGCTCAAGTGCATAGAGCAGCGGGTAGGTGCCAAGCTGCTCCCCGAGGTCTATGAAAATGTCACCGATCCGAAGCAATACGAGTTGTTGGAAATGAGCCGTATCAGTGGTTTCGTCGACCGTGCCCGTGGAACGGGACGGCCCACCAAGAAAGAACGGCGTGCTCTCGATGCCTTTGTCGATCCTGCGATGTTCGGTTTTGAAGAGTTCGATGAGGAGTAGATGGTTGGCGGGGGTAAGTGTTTTTCATCGGAAAAATGGATATATGGTTATGGCAGGAAATAAAAAGAAATTAGCCGTTTTCGTTTCAGGAACCGGTACCAACTGCGAGAATATCATCCGATATTTCCGTCGCAGCGAAAGGGGAGAGGTGGCCCTTGTACTTTCCACCACGACCGGATGTTTGGCATTGGAGAAAGCGCAGCGGCTCGGAGTACCCACAATGTTCATGTCGCGGGAAGATTTTCGGTCAGGAAATCGGCTTCTGCCGGTGATGGATAGTTTTAAAATCGACTTCATTGTGTTGGCGGGTTTCCTTCAGCTCGTACCTGACTTTCTTCTCGGACGGTTCGATCATGCCATCATCAATATCCATCCGGCACTCTTGCCTAAGTTTGGCGGAAAGGGGATGTATGGCCACCATGTGCATGAAGCTGTCAAGGCGGCAGGGGAGACCGAAACTGGGATGACCGTACATTGGGTGACGAAAGATTATGATGCAGGTGAAATCATTGCCCAATTCCGTGTGCCTGTTTACCCCGAAGACACCCCCGATGACATTGCCTATCGTGAGCATCTGCTCGAAATGGAACATTTCCCCAAAGTCATAGAAGGACTTTTAGGCGATTTGCACCTATAGAAACTTACTTGGCCGATAGTCGCCCATTAGTTGAAGGCCCGGGAAAAAGCATCTCCATTGATACTTTTTTCCGGGCCTTTGTTGATAGGAATATCATTGGCGAGTTCTATTTAAAGATCTCTTCCAGTTTCTTTTGCAGGTTTTCGCCCCTCAAGTCCATAGCTATGATTTTGCCCTGTGGGTCTACGAGCACGTTGCTGGGGATGGAGTTTACTCCGTATTCGTCGTGTGCAGCAGTCTTCCAACCTTTCAAGTCACTCATTTGCGGCCACGACATACCGAGATCCACCACAGCCTGTTTCCACGCATCGGCCTTGCTGTCGAAGCTCACACCCACAATCTCGAATCCTTTGTCTCGGAAACGTTTGTAGGCTGTCACCACATTGGGCATTTCTTGACGGCAGGGGCCGCACCAACTTGCCCAGAAGTCTACAAGTACGTATTTCCCTTTGCCTACCCACTGTGACAGCTTGACCGGTGAACCGTTAAGGTTCTTCATGCTCAAATCTTTGAACATGATGCCCGGGGCGCGCTTTGAGATGGAGTTGTAGTAGGCCTTCACACTGGCAAATGCCGGATCATTGTAGTAGCCCGTGTTGGGATCCATGAGTTCCTTGAGCTGGTCGAAGTCCAGACTGTAAATAGCCTGACCGATGTATTTGGCAGGGATGGCCGTCTGCTTGAAGTCGTGTGCAATGTCGAGCACCACTTTGGTCATTCCGGCTTCAATCATTCCGGCCTTGGCCTCAATATCGGCTTTCTGTGCATCGGTGGTTCCTGCTGCCTGATAAGCCTCTACCAGTTTTCCGTATTCCTTTTGCAGTGAATCCATTCTTTGCTCATATACCTTGATGTTAGCGGTGTTTGGCTGTGTTGCCTTTTCCGTTTTAGGTTGCTGGCCGCATGCCGTAATCGAAGGCAATGCAATCAACATGAAGATAAGTAACTTTTTCATTTCTCTTTCATCATTAAATTTTTGTTCAATGCAAAAATACAAATAAATTTCCTATCACCGATTCTCTTAAAGACTTTTTATTCTTTGTTATAAAAGTTACAAATTGAGTAACTCCTTATTGGTACAAAAACTTTTTCTCTCTTTTTCCTGTCTTGCTGTCATTTGCCATTGTAACAATCTGTCTATGAGTGAGTTGATGGCTGACAGGAAATTAAGATAATGACAGCAAATTGCTGTCATTGCGATTTTAGCTTTTGCCGCTCTGAGTCATTTGAAAGGACTGGTATGAATGAAAAGAGGCGCAAGACTTGCCTTGCAGCAAACCTTGCGCCCAATCTGAATTGATATGAAACGATTTTCTTTCTTGTGAAAGCCAATGCTTATCCAAGTTGGAATTTTATGTATTGTCCAATTATTAATTAATGTTCGGGAGGAGGAATTTCCTGCCCCCAATCATTGGGAAGTATTTTTGCAACTGATGGTGATGCAACAGATTTGTGCATCACTATCAGTTATTAGTTTACTCTGCGGTCCACAGCCGGAGACCTTTATAACGGTTGAGTCCGCCATATACTTCTGCATAGCCCGGATGGCCATTAATGGGATAGAAATAGAGATAGTATGCACCTCTGGTGGCTGCGCTGGGATTCCCATTCATCGGGGTGGGGGTAGATGTCCAATAGGCACCATAATCTCCGATACCGGAAAAAGCCCCGTTGTCATACCCTCCCAAAGCCGGAAGATAGAAATATTCATTGATGTGAGATGGACGACCGGTAGGAACCTGGTTGTTAGTATAATAACAGGATTTATCTTTAGACGTATAATCCGTGCCATTGACAGAATGGGAAGGACTATAATCGTTGATATAAGCCTGTTTCTTAAACCACATTCCACCAGTATAGATATATCCCATAGCCGTCCAAAGTTCTTCTTTATCCCAATGAGGATCGCCTTTCATGACATACCAAGAGCATTCGTTCGCATTCGGACAGTCTGCGCAACTGCGATAAGCTTTGGCGGGGAATGCCCGTTCGTTGTACCAACGATCGTCATTGACTCCGTGTGGAAAACTTGCGTGCTGACCTTTATCGATGGTAGGTTGGTCTTTCTCATGCCCTTTCCAATAGTCTTGGCCCACCTTAGCATCCCACATATAGTATTTGGAACTATAGTCCTGTGGATTCAGATTGGCCGTGATGTCATATATTATACCGGGCTTGCAATCGATGTTAATAGTCTTGGTTACAGTACCTTCAATGGGAGGAGTGCCTGAGATATTTCCAAACGGAATATCCTGTTTGTTGCGGAGCCAATAGCGTATGGTCAAGGCGTGCTGGCCCGGAGCGATGACGATATAAGAACCGTTTACAGAAAGGTCGGCTTTTTCGTTGGTGATGGGGAAGCCGTCACTGCCACCCGTAGTAAGTGTGATGGTTTTTGAAGCACTGGACTTGGGGGAAGGGGAAAGTTTCCCGTTAGAGAAATCGTAGGTGCCGGCAATGTCATCTTCGGAAGTGACTTCAATCTTGATCAGCTTGCTGTGTTTGACATAATTGTTTAATGTCCGTGGTTGGAAGCAAAGATAGGAAGCTCGGTGTTGGAGATGGAATTTTAACTGGTTGCCGCTGCCTGAAGCTGTGCCGGTTCCGCAGTCGCCTGATACGCCGGCGTGACTGAAGTCGTTAGGGGTTGACTGCGTTTGATTGGCGGCAATGGTCACTTCAGTGCCTGATGTGCTGTTGGCACCGGTGTAATGTATTTCGCAGCCACTATTGAAAGAACCGGCAATGGAGAACGTGCCGCGCGTGTTGTCTCCATTGAATACGCCTTCTTGGCTCTCTGTCCAACGCCCGTAGTTATCTTTTGCCCAAATCTTGTCACCTGTAGACCAATAGGGGGTTGCCCCATTTCCAATAGAATGGGTAAGGGATGTGCGGGTAGCAGGAGAGTTGGCACGTGTTGGCTGCACACTCTCACCTATGAAAGTCACGTTGTTGGCAGTGGCTTTTCCACTGCCTTGTTTTTCTCCCTGCACAGCGTCGTCACCGGCGCAACCAGCCAGTGCGACAGCTGTGAGCAGAATAGTCGTCTTGAAGAATAACTTACTTGTTTTCATGCCGTTTTATTTTTTTATTTGTATATATTCAATCTTCCCAGGCATTTGTGTGCCGAGGTTTAGTTTTTTCTTCTTCTTCGTCAAAGAAAAAGCCCTGTTTGGCATCGCCGTATGTGCCGCCCTGTCCGATGTGTACGTGATCTCCGCTGGCATCTGTCAACAGACTCTCAACTTCTACATAGATGTTTTCTACCGTGGGGCAGATATATGCCCGCTTCTCTAATTTGGCTTGATTCATTTCTAACATGTTTTAATGAGTAAATTGAATAATTTTTTATATACCTTTGAGTATTCTTATCGAAAAAGACATAAAATGAGGAACAAAGGATACTCTTGTGAACCTTTTGTTCATAGGAATAGCGATGCGTTGTGCGCGCACGAAAAGATCTTTGGAAAAAGGTAGAGGTGTTAATGGTATGTGTTAGCAAATTATTTGAACTAACCCAATACAAAGCATTGAAAGAAGCGAAGAGATTAAAGTTTCTTCGTCTCCCACACGCACCTTCACTTGTCCTGTAAAGATAACGTCGAGTATCACTGTTATTTGTTAATGTCACGTCGTCGTCTTGTTATTATGCGTCTGCAAAAGTACGTGATTTTTTTGGATTTAGCAAGCAAAAAATGAAAAAGTTGCAGTTTTAAAGATTTAAGCACTCGAAAAGGCGGGTTGTTTTTAAGTGGTGGGATGCTTCCTTGACAAGTCGGACAATTCTTAGGAGAGATGCTTGTGTATCTCAAGAAAAATTGCGAATATTGCAAATCAGTAGCGTAAAGGAGAATTTAGTAAATGGAATTTAGAATACAGAAAAGTTTGATTTATAAGTATGTCTCGTACAGATTTAAAAGGGAGTGTTTAAATGAGCCGTCTCTCGGCTGTATGAGTCCAAGCGAAAAAGAAGGGCTTTGTGTGGCTGTCGCAAAGAAAACTTCATGGGTATTTCTTGTTTTTGGGGCTGTATATTGCTGTGCTGTCTTTTGGTTCACCCATTATCTATGGATGTTTCAAGAACAAAGCACCTTTGCCAAGTGGCTTGTAGATACCTTACAGTCGGCCAATGATATCATTCAAGGTGATTGGGGATATGGAATGATGGGAAAAAGAGACATTGTCTTTCGGGTCTTTTTTACGCTTTTTCCGGTAATTCTCATGATGGTGATCCCTTTGGTCGCATTTGTGGTGGTAACAGCAAATTTGCTCATACGCCAGATGGTAGATAGAGAAAAAGAATAGTCGATCGCTATATTTATAATTAAGGTGTGTGCCCGAAAAACAATCAATAATCGCTCCGGATAGCGTTAATCTTCCGGTTTATTGCATTTATTACAGCGATTTTTTGTAATTTTGCAGCCCCGATTATAAAGCGTGGGTGATTTTCCCGGTCCTGTTTTTGCAGGCTGCGGAGGTTTCCGTGAAGGCTTTGCGGGTCATTTGAGTGCTTGGTAAACCTCGTTAAAAACAAGAAACATGACAAAAGAAACTAAACAGGTGAGCGTGCTGTTCATGCTTTTCAGCATTCTCTTTTGCGTTTGCCTCATTGCAGCTAACGTGCTCGAAACAAAGCAAATTCAGGTAGGACCTTTCTCCTTTGGTCGTCTGGTGTTCCCCGCCATCTCGCTGACGGGCGGACTCATTGTCTTTCCCGTGAGCTACATCATCAACGACTGTGTGTGCGAAGTGTGGGGCTATGGCAAGGCGCGCCTGTTGATATGGCTCGGTTTTGCGATGAACTTCTTCTTCGTGGCCGTGGGAGCCTTGTGCGACTGGATTCCCGGGGCTGCCTATTGGGACAACGATGCCGGTTTCCATGCCGTCTTCGGATTGGCTCCGCGCATCGCCGCCGCTTCTTTCGTGGCCTTCCTTTGCGGGTCGTTCATGAATGCCTATGTGATGAGCCGCATGAAGATTGCTTCCCAAGGGCGCAATTTCTCTGCCCGCGCCATTCTCAGCACGGTGGCCGGAGAGGGCATTGATTCGGTGATATTCTTCCCGTTGGCACTCGGCGGGGTGGTGCCGGCTGACGAACTGCCTAAGCTCATGCTGTGGCAAGTGGTGCTCAAGACGGTATATGAAATCATCGTATTGCCCGTCACCATCCGGGTGGTGCATGCCGTCAAGGTCCATGAGGGCGAAGATGTCTACGACAACGGTGTCAATTATAATGTGATGAGGATATTCAGTATATGATGAGAAGAGGAGTTAAAGGGAGTTAAGGAGTTAAAGGGAGTTAAGACAAATGTTTCATCGCTTATAAATCATCTTTGAAATAGCAATAAAGCACTTGTCTTAACTCCCTTTAACTCCTTAACTCCCTTTAACTCCTAAAAGAACAGTCCCTAAAAATTACTCCTAAAATAAATAATATGTCCAGAAACGAAGAGGGCTTGCAGGCCTTGGGAAAGAAAACAGAATACCGGAGCGACTATGCTCCTGAAGTGTTGGAAACATTCGTCAACAAACATCCTGACAATGACTATTGGGTGAGGTTCAACTGTCCGGAGTTCACCTCCTTGTGTCCCATCACGGGCCAACCCGACTTTGCCGAGATACGCATCAGTTACATCCCCGATGTGAAGATGGTGGAGAGCAAGAGTCTCAAACTCTATCTCTTCTCCTTCCGCAACCACGGTGACTTCCACGAAGACTGCGTGAACAAGATCATGAAAGACCTCATCGCCCTTATGGATCCGAAATATATTGAGGTGACAGGCCTGTTCACGCCCCGTGGCGGCATCAGCATCTATCCCTTTGCCAACTACGGCCGTCCGGGCACGCGGTATGAGCAGATGGCCCATGAGCGGTTTTTGCGCCACGACATGTAGGCCGACGATTTTGTCAAACTATATGTCGCTTTTCGGCCTCTGTGCTTGCGATATTCTCGATGGACGTGCAGTTGGTCGTAAATAAGCGAATTTTGGCAATGCCATTAAAGTGCTGGTGGTCAGCAAGTTAAATTTTATTAACACCTTTTTGTGCTCTGAAAAGAACGCAAAAGCGGCCGAACGGGCCTGCAAACGTAACTGTTTTGCAGGCCCGTTCGGCCGCTTTTGGCTTCTCAGTGTGGCTCTTTGACAAGTTCTTCGGGTCCTGATGATGATTTTGCAGGGCTATTTGGAGCTTGCATGAGCGTATTTCCGATTTATTTGGAGCGTTTTCGAGAGGGGCATTTTGTAAATTTTATTCGTTCGCTTGGGAGCCTTCCGCAGCTTCCCGATTAGTCCTTCGAGTCTTCCAATGCCTTTTCGGAGAGCTGTTGGGCTATGCGCCGTGCCTTGACATTCACGTCATCAATGCTCTTCTTGCGATAGTAGCTGCGCGAACCGTCACTATCGGAGAGCACAAGCGAGTCTTCCCCCAGATAGTCGATGCTGCACGTGTCGTCCACAAAGTTGGCGATTTGGAAACTGTTGTCACGGGCTTTCACGGGAGTGCCGCCGGTCACGATGACACGCCCGTTGAATATTCTCCACGACACGAAGAACCCCAGTGGCGGATAGACAACCGGACTCTCATTTTCGAGCGAACTCTGTGCGGGGATGTAGCCCACGCTCTGTGCGACACCGCCCCGCTTGAGCCAAAAGCCATATTCGCGCGGAATCATATAGGTGCGCTTGATGGAGTCGGGGAGGGCATTGGATAATTGGGCCTGCATCCGCTTGCTCATGGTCTCGAAAGCCCGCATCCGGGGCATCACCATGTAGCACCAGATGCCTTTCAGTTGGTCGAGGTCTACGGCCATGTCGGCCACTCGTCGGTTGAGCCCGTTGGCGATGATGCCGGCCCAGTCGCCCACTTTCATGTCGCCCACAATTCGTTTGTTGCGCCGTGCCTCCACCACATTGTAGCTCACGGGGTCGCCCCCCGTGAAAGGCAGCAGCACGATGGCCGTGTCACACGTGCCGTCGCACACCAGCCCGTAGATGGTGCTGTCGCCCTTGGCCGGCTTGGAGAGTGTGATGGGGGCGTGCTCGTCGGTCTTGCCCGTTTGGTTGTCGGACAGGCAGCCGGCGAGGGGCAGCGCAGCCGATAGCAGCCATAGGAATGTCTTTAACTTCATAATCTCGAGAAAGTTTTTTGCACAACTTGCTTGAATTGTGCACAAAGATACGGCAATATTCTTAAAAAAACTATCCAATCATCGGATATTTGGATTTTTTTATCTAATTTTGCACCCCGACAGCGCGATTTTGCGACTGTCGAAACATACATTCATCTGAAATCAGAATAGATTGAAATATGGCAAAGAAAATTCAGTTCAGTCTCGTTTACAGAGACATGTGGCAGAGTTCCGGTAAGTTCCAGCCACGCAAAGACCAGTTGGCCCGCATCGCCCCCGTTATCATCGACATGGGCTGTTTCGCCCGTGTGGAAACCAATGGTGGCGCCTTTGAGCAGGTGAACCTTTTGGCCGGCGAGAACCCCAACGAAGCTGTCCGTGCTTTCTGTAAGCCTTTCAACGAGGTGGGCATCAAGACCCACATGCTCGACCGCGGATTGAACGCCCTCCGCATGTATCCCGTGCCCGATGACGTGCGCGCACTTATGTATAAGGTGAAACATGCCCAGGGCACCGATATCACCCGCATCTTCGACGGACTGAACGATGTGCGCAACATCATTCCCTCCATCAAGTGGGCCAAGGAAGCCGGCATGACCGCCCAGGGCACGCTCTGCATCACCACCTCTCCCGTGCATACGCTCGAATACTATACCGGCATCGCCGATAAGCTCATTGAAGCCGGTGCCGAAGAAATCTGTCTGAAAGACATGGCCGGCATCGGTCAGCCGGCCCTGCTCGGCAAGCTCACCAAGGCCATCAAGGACAAGCATCCCGAAATCATCATCGAATATCACGGGCATTCGGGCCCCGGCCTGTCGATGGCCTCTATCCTCGAAGTGTGCAACAACGGGGCCGACATCATCGATACGGCCATCGAACCGCTCTCGTGGGGGAAGGTGCATCCGGACATCATCTCCGTGTTGAGCATGTTGAGGAACGAAGGTTTCGATGTGCCCGAAATCAACATGAATGCCTATATGAAGGCCCGTGCCCTCACGCAGGAATTCATTGACGAGTGGCTGGGCTATTTCATCAATCCTGCCAACAAGATCATGTCTTCCCTGTTGCTCGGCTGCGGACTGCCCGGCGGCATGATGGGCTCCATGATGGCCGACCTCGGCGGCATTCGCCAGACCATCAACAACCTGCGCAAGAAGAAGGGCGAAGAGGAGTTGTCTATGGATGATATGCTCGTGAAGCTCTTCGGCGAGGTGGAATATGTGTGGCCGCGTGTGGGCTATCCCCCATTGGTGACCCCGTTCTCGCAATACACCAAGAACATCGCCCTCATGAATCTGCTCACGCTCGAACAGGGCAAGGGCCGTTTTGTGATGATGGACGACTCCATGTGGGGCATGATTCTCGGCAAGAGCGGCAAGATTCCCGGCACCGTCGACCCCGAACTCGTGGAGCTGGCCAAGCAGCAGGGACGCGAATTTACGGATGCCGATCCTCACACGCTGTTGCCCAACGCGCTCGACGACTTCAAGAAAGAGATGGACGAAAACGGTTGGGACTACGGACAGGATGACGAAGAACTCTTCGAACTGGCCATGCACCCCGAGCAGTATCGCAATTTCCGCAGCGGACAGGCCAAGAAAAACTTCCTTGCCGACTTGCAGGCAGCTAAGGATGCCAAGCTCGGTGCCAAGGTGAGTCCCGAAGAGGCCGCAGCCTTCAAGCACGCCAAAGCCGATGCTATTGTGGCTCCGGTGAAAGGACAGGTGTTCTGGGAGTTTCAGGGCGAGGGCGAAGCTGCTCCGGCAGTGGAGCCTTACATCGGTAAGGAATATAAGGAAGGCGACGCTTTCTGCTACATCCTCACGCCATGGGGCGAATTTGAGACTGTTCCGGCAGCCCTGGGCGGCAAATTGGTGGAAATCAATGCCAAGCAGGGTGCGAAGATTGGCAAGGGCGATGTGATAGCCTATATCCAGCGCCCCGAGGCCTAACGCTGCGTCTCTAACTTCTTTCACCCTCCGAGGGTGGGAGAGTCGACCGACTGATTATGGATTATCAAAGTATCATTGATAAATACTATCCCGATGATAACGCACTGCGTTACATCCTCATGACCCACAGCACGCTCGTCAAGGAGCGTGCTGTGCGCATTTGTGATGCCCGGCCGCAACTGGCCATTGACCGCCGGTTTGTGGAAGAAGCTGCCATGCTCCACGATATAGGTATCTTCCGCTGCCATGCGCCGGGCATTCATTGTTTTGGCACGGAGTCCTATCTGCTTCACGGGCGCATCGGTGCTGAGATATTGCGTGGGGAAGGCTATCCCCGTCATGCCCGCGTTTGCGAGCGGCACACCGGGGCCGGACTCACCGTAAAGGATATCATTGAACAGCAACTGCCGCTGCCCCATCAAGATTTCCTGCCCGAGACCATCGAAGAAAAGTTGATTTGCTATGCCGACAAATTCTATAGCAAGACCCATCCGGAGCGCGAGAAGACCTACGAGCAGGCCGAGCAGAGTTTGGCTAAGTTTGGCAGCGAGGGGGTGGAGCGTTTCCGCAAGTGGAAAACCTTGTTTGAATAGGGGAGTGGTGCGCTCCCGGGGGCGGTTGTAAAGGCGGATGGCAAAAGGTCGTGCGAAAAAGTTAAATAATCTGTGAGTGCTCTCCCTTTTCGCATTTTTTACTTACCTTTGTACACCAAATGAGAAGACAAGCTGTCATAGTGCTGTTGATGTCGGTCGTCATATTGATGATGGCAGGCACGCATACACCCCTTTTCAAAGGCAAAAAGAAGGCGGCAAAGGCCGATTCCACGGCGGTCGACAGTGTGCAGAGGCGCGACTCTCTTGGAAATGTGGTTGTAGACACGACGCAGATGGATTCCCTTGAGCGGGCCATCTACCGTCACAACAAGGTGGTGGACGATTCTATCAGGCTCGATTCGCTCAACCGCAAGCGGTCGGGGGGCATCGAAGCTCCCATAGAATATACGGCCAATGACTCGCTGGTTTATGATGCCCGCACGCAGACGGCACACCTTTTCGGGTCGTCGAATGTGAAATATCAGAATATGGATCTGGCCAGTGACAAGATCTATATGAGTCTTGACAGCAGTCTTGTCCACGCCACAGGAACCCGCGATTCTTCTGTCAAGGATGGGGTGAAGAACAAGCCGGTGTTCACCATGGGACAAGACAAGTATGAAACCGACACGATAGCTTTCAACTTCAAGACCAAGAAAGCCTATATAGACAACGTATATACGGAGCAGGAAGACGGATTTCTGCGCGGAGAGCGTTCCAAGCGCGATTCCACGGGAGTTATCTACCTTGAGCACGGTCGCTATACCACTTGCGACGAGGAGCATCCCGACTTCTATATTGCGCTGTCGCGTGCCCGTGTGCGGCCGGGCAAGGATGTGGTGTTCGGGCCGGCCTACCTCGTGGTGGCTGATGTGCCGTTGCCGCTGGCCATCCCATACGGCTTCTTTCCGTTTACCAAGCGTTACTCGTCGGGATTCATCATGCCGAGCTACGGTGACGAGCAGGCCCGTGGATTCTATCTGAAAGATATCGGTTATTATTTCGCTCTCAGTGACAAGTGGGACTTGAAACTGCTGGGAGAAATCTATACCCGGGGCTCATGGGGATTTTCTGCTGCCAGCAACTACCGCAAGCGCTACCGCTATAATGGCAGCTTCCTCTTTAGCTATCAAGACACCAAAACCGGCGACAAAGGCTTGCCCGATTATGCCCGGCAGGAAAGTTTCAAGATTCAGTGGAGCCACCGGCAAGACTCCAAGGCCAATCCCTACAGTTCGTTGGCGGCCAGTGTCAATTTCGCCACATCAAGCTACGAGCGCAACAACCTCAATTCACTCTACAATCCGCAGACACTCACGCAGAGCACACGCACATCTTCTGTCAGCTGGAGCACCACGTTCTCAAGCATAGGTCTCACACTCAGTGCCACGGCCAACCTTTCGCAGAACATGCGCGACTCTACCTTGGCGGTGACGTTGCCCGACCTCAATATAGCCGTCAGCCGTTTCTATCCTTTCAAGCGCAAGCATGCGGTGGGTAATGAGCGTTGGTATGAGAAAATATCCATGAGTTATACGGGGCAGATCGGTAACTCCATCAATACGAAGGAAGACAAGTTTTTTAAGTCAAACCTGATCAAAGAGTGGCGCAATGGTTGGAATCATGAGATTCCTATCAGCGGCAATTTTACGTTGTTTAACTATCTGAATGTCAGTCCGTCATTCCGATTCACCGACCGTATGCAGTCTGCCAAGGTCGAGCGTTCGTGGGACACGGCCAAGCAGGTGGAGGTGGCCGATACCACCTACGGCTTCCACAATATCTATAACTGGAATTTCAGCATGGGCATGTCCACGAAGCTCTATGGCTTCTGGACACCGAGCCGCAAGATATTCGGCGACAAGATACAGGCCATCCGCCATGTCCTCACGCCGCAGGTGACCTTCAGCTATGCGCCTGATTTCGGGGCTTCGCGCTACGGCTATTGGAAGACTTACCAGAAGACCGATGCCGACGGCAATGTGTCGCTTGTGGAATATTCTCCTTATAGCACCGGTATGTTCAGTGTGCCGGGTAGGGGGAAGACGGGAAGCATCAGTTTCAGCCTTGGTAACAATCTGGAGATGAAGGTGAAGTCGGACAAGGATTCCACCGGTGTCAAGCGCATTAGTCTGATAGACGACTTGGCTATCAACATGTCTTATAACATGGCAGCGAAAACCAGACCATGGAGTGATCTGGGTATGAATATCCGCTTGAAGTGGTGGAAGAACTATACGTTCAATATGAATGCCGTGTTTGCCACTTATGCTTACGAACTGGACGATCAAGGAAGACCATACGTAGGGACGCACACCGAGTGGGGCAAAGGACGCTTCGGGCGCTTCCAAGGTATGTCGCAGAACATCTCTTATACGCTTACTCCTGAGAAGTTAAGCAAGCTCTTTGGTGGTGGCAGCAGCCGGGAGGACGACAAGCGACATGCCGATAATGGCGATGATGAGGGTGTTGATACTGATATAGAAAGTAATGTTGATGAGGTGATGGAGCGTGGAAAGCACAATGCACGGAAAGAAAAGAGCAAGGCAAGCACTGACGAAGACGGTTATATGGCCTTTTCCATGCCTTGGTCGCTGACATTCGGCTATGGTGTGACCATGCGTGAAAGCAATGATATCAATAAGTTTAACTACAAAAAGATGCGCTATCCCTATAAGTTCTCCCAGACACTCAATGTCAGTGGCAATATTCGCATAAGCGACGGATGGAACATCAGTTTCTCTTCGGGATATGATTTCGAGAGTCATGAAATCAGTATGACCACTGCTTCGCTGCAACGAGATCTCCATTGCTTCAACATGAGTTGTGAGGTGGTGCTTGCCCCATATACCAGCTATAATTTCACTTTCCGTTGCAATGCAGCCACACTGACCGATGCATTGAAATACGACAAGCGTAGCGGCTACTCCAACGCCGTGCAGTGGTATTGACAGACAAGTAGCGGAAAACATAAGACGACCGCGGGAGGATGGCCGGCTTGGCCATCCTCCCGCGGTCGTCTTATGTTAAAGTGTGTAAGGGGAGTTACTCTTGGGGGAAATCCGGACAGCTTCGTCTTTCTGTATGGCCGTCTTTTGTAATTTGTTTGTGGTGATGCACTTGTCTCTTCTTTGTGGAGCCATCCCCGGCAGTCGGGCGGTCAGAGCCCTAAAAGTGCATTCACTTTTTCTTCTTCTCCCACAATCCAGATGATGTCACCTTTCTCAAACCGACGTGCAGGGTCAATCATGGTAAGGTTTTCCTGTCCTTCTTCCACTCCGACCACCATGCAATCGTAGCGGTCGCGTATGCCACTCTCTTCAAGTGTTTTGCCCACAAACTCGCTGTTGCCACTGATGATGAATTGCCGGAGTTTCATTTCCCGTTTCTCTATCTCGTTGTCTTCCGGTATCAGTTCGTCTTTGATGGCATCGGCAAACTTGTTGAGCTGGTCGTCGTTACCGATGACCTGCAGCCGGTCACCGGGAAAGAGAATCGTTTCACCGGTGGGGATGTTCAGGCGTTGTGAACCGCGCAGAATGCTGCTCAGGTGCACTCCGAAGCGGTTGCGCAGTTGGAGGTCGAGGAGTGTGCGCCCGGCCCAGGTGGAGTCTTCGGGCACCACGAAGTCGCTGATGTGGATATCCCGGTCGAGCAGGTGTCCCTCGTAGAGCGGACGCTTATGGCCTCGCACCTGCGCATCGATGTCGCGTGAACGCAGATTGAGGATAAAAAGTCGTTCGAGGCGTATGCTGCGGTGTTTGGTCCACCGTGAGAATATCATCAGCAGTACGGTGATAGCTCCGATTGAGACCATAATCGCCGTCTGAAAGCGGGTCAGATAGTTGCAGATGTAGAAAACAAAGGCAATGGCTATGACGAAACGCACGAGGATGGTAAAAAGCAGTGGCAGACGGTTGCGGTTGCTTTCCACCCATAGCTGCCTGAATTCCTTGCTGTGGTTTTTCTTCATTACCATAGCCCTGAGGAAGGGGGCTATGATGATGACAGTCAGAATGCCCGTAATGGCATTGGCGTACCAGTGGAGTTCCCACCCCGGCAACAATTTGCGGATAAACGGAAGGACAATGGAGAACATCACGGCAATAGAGGCAGCTGAAAGTATCGAGTAGATAAAAGTATTGACAGCCATAGCCGAGAGCAGTCTGTGCCATTTACTCTGTTGCGTTGTGTTCGGATGGTTCATGGCCAGATGGTTGAGTGAATTTACCAAGCGGTTGGGCAGATGATGCTCCAAGACATTGTAGGCAGGAGTAGCCAACCGAATCATGTAGGGCGTGAGGAAAGTGGTGATGACTGAAACGGCCACAACCACCGGATAGAGGAAATTGCTGATGACACCTAAAGACAGTCCCAAGGAGGCTATGATAAATGAAAATTCACCTATCTGTGCCATGGAGAAACCGCATTTCATGGCCGATTTCAGTGATTCGCCGGCAAGGAAGAAATCCAACGAACCGAAAACGGCTTGCCCGATGAGGATGGTGAGCACGAGTCCGAGGATGGGGAGGGCGTATTCTACGATGATGTGCGGATCGACCAACATACCCACTGATACGAAGAAGATGGCCCCGAAAAGATTTTTTACCGGTTCCACCAGTTTGATGATTTTGTCGGCCTCGATGGTCTCCGCCAAGATGCTGCCCATGACAAAAGCACCGAAAGCACTGCTGAACCCTACTTTCGTGGAGAACACCGCCATGGCGCAGCAGAGTCCGAGAGACACGATGAGGAGCGTTTCGGCATTGATGAGCCGGCGCACGGAGCGCAGAAATAGCGGTATGGCAAAGATACCCACCACAAACCACAACACGAGAAAGAAAACGATCTTCATCACCGAACCGAGCATTTCTCCACCATCAGGATTGCCACCACCGGCCAATGCCGAGAGCATCACCATCAGCACGATGGCCAGAATGTCTTCCAGTATGAGTACGCTCATCACGGTGCCCGTGAATTGCTGTTGCCTGAGTCCCATGTCGTCGAACGCTTTATAGATAATGGTGGTGGAGCTCATGGCCAGCATTCCGGCCAGAAAGATGCAGTCCATCTTGCTCCATCCGAAGGCATGGCCCACGAGAACTCCCAGTGTCATCATGCAGAAGACGATGGCCACCGTGGCGATGATGGGCGAAGCCCCCATCTTCAATATCTTCTTGAACGAGAAATCCAAGCCGAGGGAGAAGAGCGTGAAGATGACACCGATGTCGGCCCAGGTCTGAATGTCGGTCTTGTCCAGCACCGAAACCGTGTAGGGCATGTGGGGCGACACTAAAAAACCAGCCACTATGTATCCGAGTACAAGTGGCTGTTTCAGTTTTTTGAACACAAGCGTCACGACTCCGGCCACCATCAGGATGAGGGCCAAATCGTTGACAAGAGTAGGTATTTCCATTATTTCAATCTTCGTAACTTCCGGTTATCTCACATATCTTGACGATGGTCTGCATAGCCTTTTCCATCACTTGGATGCTTACAAACTCATGGGGGCCGTGGAAATTGACACCTCCGGCAAAGATGTTGGGACAGGGTAGACCCTTGAAAGAAAGCTGCGCACCATCTGTTCCGCCACGAATCGGCTTCACATGGGGCGGTATACCGCATTCCTGCATGGCCTTCAGCACAATGTCGATGACGTGCATGTTGGGGTCTATCTTTTCTTTCATGTTGTAGTATTGGTCTTTCACTTCAGCCACAACTGTTCCTTCCCCATACTTCTCATTCATCTTTTTCGCACAGTCTTTGATGAAATCCTTGCGGTCTTCGAAGTGTTCGCGGTCGTGGTCACGGATGATATACGACAGCGTGGCCTCCTCGCAGCGGCTCTTGATGCCCAATAGATGATAGAAACCTTCGTAGCCCTCGGTCTCTTCGGGGGTCTCTTCGACCGGAATCATATTTTGGAACTCTACCGCCAAGCGGCTCGCATTCACCATTTTGCCTTTGGCATACCCCGTATGCACGCTTACTCCCTTGATATGGATTTTGGCCCCGGCAGCATTAAAGTTCTCATACTCCAGTTCGCCCAAGTCCCCTCCGTCAATGGTGTAGGCCCATTGGCAGCCGAACTTCTCTACATCGAAATGGTGTGCGCCCCTGCCTATCTCCTCATCGGGGTTAAAGCCTACGCGTATGTCTCCGTGCTTGATTTCGTTGTGATTGCGCAGATAGCACATCGCTTGCACGATTTCTGCGATGCCCGCCTTGTCGTCAGCCCCGAGCAGCGTGGTGCCGTCGGTGACGATAAGGTCTTCCCCGATGTGTTCTTTCAGTTCGGGAAACTTTTCGGTAGACGATATGATACCGGGTGACAGTTCGATGTCGTTGCCGTCATAGTTGCGTATGATGCGGGCTTTGATGTCCTTGCCGCTGCAATCAGGGCTGGTGTCGTAGTGGGAGATGAAGCCGATGGTGGGCGTTTCTTTCCTGGTGTTGGCCTTGAGAGTGGCATAGATGTAACCCATTTCGTCCATTTCCACATCACTGAGTCCCTCGTCTTCGAGCTGCTGCTTCAAAAACTTGGCAAACTCCAACTGCTTCGCCGTACTGGGAACACTCTCCGAGTCTTCGCTCGATTGGGTGTCAAACCGTGTATAACCGATAAATCTTTCTGTAAGATCCATATTTTATGCTATGAGGATGTTATAGTAAATGAAAACAAAAGAAATCATTCCCGTCCTTATGCAAAAGAACGGGGATTTCTTTTGATTGTACAGTTACTTTTCTGCTTTTTACCATTATATACTATCAAGATGTCGCAAATATACAAAAAATGCTTGATATTAAAGACGGTTTATCACATTTTTCCATATTAAAAAGATAAAAACAAATGGCAAAAAACAAGTGGAAATCCTATATATGACAAAGGATTCCCACTTTGGTGATTCCGCTGGGATTCAAACCCAGGACCTTCAGAACCGGAATCTGACGCTCTATTCAGCTAAGCTACGGAACCGTTCTTAAAACTGAACGCAAAGGTAATGAATTTATTTTTAACGTGCAAATATTATACAATATTTAATAATCCATGTGTGATGCAAATGGTAAGGAAAAACAGAAGAATGCTTTCGTTTTGCAAAATAAATCAATTGCTATGCTTGCCGTTTACTGATAAATGTTTACCTTTGCAGCATAAAAATGACATTAAATGTAAAAGATATGAGTAAATTGATTAAGCCCGAAGGTTATCATGCCCTGCTCGACATGCGCCGCACGGAGCAGGGCATTAAGCTGATTAAGGATTTCTTTCAGCAGAACCTTTCCACCGAATTGCGGTTGCGCCGTGTGACGGCCCCTCTCTTTGTGTTGAAGGGGCTGGGCATCAATGATGACCTGAACGGCGTGGAGCGTCCCGTGACTTTTCCCATCAAAGATTTGGGAGATGCTGAGGCCGAAGTGGTGCATTCGCTTGCCAAGTGGAAGCGGCTGACACTTGCCGAATATAACGTGGAGCCCGGCTATGGGGTCTACACCGACATGAATGCTATTCGGGCCGATGAGGAGCTCGACAATCTACACTCTTTATATGTAGACCAGTGGGACTGGGAGGCTGTCATCACGGCTGGGCAACGCAATGTGGCTTTTTTGGAAGATGTCGTAAACCGCATTTATTCCGCCATTTTGCGCACGGAGTATCTCACTTGCGAAACTTATCCTGAAATCAAGCCTTTTTTGCCCGAAAAGATAACGTTCGTTCATAGTGAAGACTTGTTGCAGATGTATCCCGACAAGACTCCCAAAGAGCGTGAAGATGCCATTTGCGAGAAATACGGGGCCGTGTTTGTTGAGGGTATAGGAGGCAAGTTGAGCAACGGTGAGAAGCATGATGGGCGTGCCCCCGACTACGATGATTGGTCTACTGTGGCTGAAAATGGGAAAGAGGGTCTCAACGGCGATATTCTCATCTGGTATCCGGTGCTTGGACGTAGCTTCGAATTGAGTTCGATGGGCATCCGTGTGGATAAGGAGAGTTTGTTGCGCCAACTCAAGATTGCCGGCAAGGAAGACCGCGCCGAACTTTATTTCCATCGTCGATTGTTGGGCGACCAACTGCCTTTGAGCATCGGTGGCGGTATCGGGCAGAGCCGCCTGTGCATGGTGTTGCTCCATAAAGGGCACATCGGTGAAATCCAGGCCAGCATCTGGCCCGATGATATGCGGGCCGAATGTGAAGCAGCCGGTATGCCACTCATCTGATTGGTCGGTTTTTTCAGGATTGGTGCAAGGCCTTTGCACCAACCGTTCAGCACCCTTGCGCGAGGCGTGCGACATCCCGGCACAGACGGTGCAGCGATTCTGCACCGTTTCCGACCGACTGAAAAGGTGTTTTCCTTTTGTCTGAAACAGATTCTCCTTTCTATGAAAAAACAATGGCGGCAAACGTTGCTGCCATTGTTTTTTTTAGTACATTTGCACTAAGAATAAAGCAAAGCGACTATGAATATATGTATCTTTTGTGGAGCGCGCCCCAACTTCATCAAGGTGGCTCCGGTGATTAGAGCTATCGAGGCTGCCCGCCGTGAGGGACGGGAGGTGGATTTTCAGCTTGTGTATGCAGGCATTGCCGGTGATGCCATGCTGGAGGCAAGCCTCTTCGATGACCTCTGCATCCTCCGGCCGGATGAATGTCTGGGCGTTGACTGTGAAAACCTCAACGAACTCACCGGTCGGGTGATGTCGGCTTTTGAGTGCTATTTGCAAAGACAGCCCACCGATGTGGTCATTGTCGTGGACGATCTTGCCAGCACCATGGCTGCCGCCATCGTCACCAAGAAGCAAGGCATTATGCTGGCGCACATTGCGGCTGGCACCCGCAGTTTCGACATCACGATGCCCAAGGAGATCAACCGGTTGGTCATCGATGGCCTGTCAGACATTCTTTTTACGGCCGGTATATCCAATAACAGCATAGCCAACAAGGAGGGGGCCGAGCTCTCGAAGGTCTATATGGTGGGCAACATCCTGGTGGACAATCTGCGTTTCAACCGCGCCCGCATCGAGTCGGCGGAACTGCCCGGCGAGGTGATGCAGGTCATCCGTCCCGCAGGGGCTTCCGGTGAACGCCCCTATGTCGTCTTCACGCTCAACCGCAAGGCTCTCTTGGCCGATCGTGAGAATCTGCTTCTCATGCTCTCGGGTATGCTTTCGGCTGCCGGTGACATGACATTTATCGCCCCGTTGCGCCGGCCCGCAGCCGACCTCATCAAGAGTCTGGAGGCGGAAGGCGAACTCTCGTTGGCCAATTTCCACATCGTTGAGCCCATGGGCTATCTGGCATTTGGCCGTCTCACGGCCCATGCCCGTGGTGTGGTGACAGACTCCGGCAATGTGGCTGAAGAGGCGACTTTCAACCAAGTGCCTTGCATCACGCTCAACAGTTATACGGAGCACATCGAGACCGTGAAGCAAGGCACCAATGTGCTTGTGGGTGAAGATGCCGACCGGCTCCGTGAAGCCATCGCCACCCTTGTGCGCGGAGAGTGGAAGGCGGCCGGTATTCCCGACCGTTGGGACGGTCGGTCGGCCGAGCGCATCGTACAGATATTGTTAGAACAGGGGCAAAGAGCCCGATAGACGGCGAAGGTTTTATCTGTCAACACTGATGCGCAAGCATGACAACTATACGTTTCTGACCTCAGCCCCCGTCTCCCGTGTGGTGGTGGCGATGGCCGTACCCACGATTATCTCAATGCTCGTGACGAGTCTCTACAACATGGCCGATACCTTTTTTGTGGGGCAAATCGACACGCAGTCTACGGCTGCCGTGGGCATTGTCTTTTCGGTGATGTTTTTCATTCAGGCCTTCGGTTTCTTCTTCGGGCACGGGTCGGGTTCTTATATCGCCCGCGAACTTGGTGCCCGTCGCCACGACAATGCCGCCCGCATGGCCTCCACGGGTTTCTTTCTTTCTTTCGGTTTTGGCTGTTTGATTATGTTGGTGGGCGAACTGCTGCTCACACCGCTCTCGGTCGAACTGGGCAGTACACCTACCATCCTTCCCTACACGGAGCGTTATCTCGGCATCGTGCTGCTCGGTGCGCCGTTTTTCACATCCTCGCTCACGCTCAACAACCAGATGCGCCTGCAAGGAAACGCCTCATACGCCATGTATGGCATTGTGACCGGGGCCGTGATCAACGTGGCGCTCGACCCATTATTCATCTTCCTGTTTGACATGGGAGTGGCAGGTGCCGCACTGGCCACAGTGGTCGGACAGGTCGTTTCGTTTGCCATCCTCCTGCGCATGGTGCGACGTGAAGGCAATATAGCTGTGCATGCGCGGCTCTTTGCCCCCTCGTGGAGCCTGTTCAAAGAGATATTCTACGGCGGCAGTCCGTCGCTTTCGCGGCAAGGCTTGGCCTGTATAGCCACGATAGCGCTCAATGTCTCTGTCAAGGTTTATGGCGATGCAGCCATTGCGGGCATGTCCATCGTCAATCGCATAGCCATGTTTGTCATGGCTGCCGTGGTGGGTCTCGGCCAAGGTTTTCAGCCCCTTTGCGGCTTCTGCTACGGTGCCCGTCTCTATGGGCGGGTCAGGCAGGCCTTTTGGTTTACCACCGGTGTGGGCACGGTCTTCCTTTCGCTTTGTTCGGTGGTCGGCTTCTGCTTCAGCGACGGCATCATCGAACTTTTCCGCAACGACCCTCATGTGATAGCTGTGGGCAGTGTGGCCTTGGTGTGGCAGCTTGTCACCTTTCCGCTCAATGCCTTTGTCATGACGAGCAACATGCTCACCCAAGTGTGCCGCAAACCGTGGCGGGCCAACATTCTTGCTGCCGCCCGCCAGGGCCTTTTCTTTGTGCCGCTTGTCATCGTTCTTCCCCGATATTTCGGCATTCTTGGTGTTGAGGCCTGTCAGGCGGCCAGTGATGCCTGCGCTTTTGCGCTCACCGTGCCGGTGATGCTTTACACCTTTCGCGAAATGAGGAGGGAGGAAATCGCATGGGGAACCGAAGCCCATTGATGCCGGGTCAATTTAAGTTCCAACTTTTGTAAGAATTGTTTTTCATAGTTTATGAGCTCCACTGTCTATGTCGAGAATATGGTGTGCGACCGTTGCAAGATGGCTGTCACCCACTTGATGAGATTTAGGCTCATGTTGTGGGTGACAAAATAGGGCAGATGTCTGTTGTGAGCAGTGTCTTCTTTGGTCGTCCGTGTTTAGAGGTCCGATAGAGCCGTGAAGGTGTCTATGATGTGCTCGGCACCGGCCTTTTCTAATTCCTCGCGTGAGCCGTTGCCATAGCTCACGCCACAGGTGTGCGTGCCGGCATTGTGGCCCATGAGTATGTCAAACTTGGTGTCGCCTACGACCAAGGCGTCATTGGGAGCGATGCCGAAATGCCGCAGCGTCACTTCCACGGGTTCGGCCTCGGGTTTGGGGCGGTGTACATCGTCGGCCCCGATGAGGTAGGAGATGAAAGGCGAAAGCCCCAGATCGTTGACGTATGCTGCCAGTGAGGCATGGCTGCGGCTGCTGGCAAAGGAGAGATGTATGTGCCGGTTGTGGAGCCGTTGCAGGGTGTCGGCCACACCGGGAAAGAGCGTGACGGCTCCCGGACGGTTGTTCTGCTTGAAAAACTCACGGTAGGTGGCGGCACATTTTTCGCCCATCTCCTCTGTCATGGGAATCATCTCGGTGAAGCAGCGGACCAAAGGCAAGCCTATCATCCGGGCGCATTGTTCCCTTGTACGTGTTTCGAGGCCGAGCGCATCGATGGTCTGGAGCATGGTGTCGGTGATGAGTCGGCGGCTGTCTCCCACCGTTCCGTCGAAGTCAAGGATAAGAAGTTTAAACTTGTTGGTCATCAGGCGATGTCTTCTTTTACGTGCCGGCGAATCTTGGCAAGGTAGGCTTTCATGCCAGGAGCGTCTTTCTTGTCGATTATCGCGAGCAGCTCCTTGAGTTCGGTGCGTATCTGTGATACCTGATCGTGGGTGTAGGGGTTGAACAGAATCTCCTGCAAGAGATAGTCGTCTTCGTTGAGCACGCCTTTGGCTATGCGCATGTGTCGTTTGAATGTGGTGCCCGGAGCGTCTTGGTGCTTCATCACGGCGGCGAACACAAAGGTAGACACGAAGGGAATGCTCAGCGAGTAGGCTACCGTCTCGTCATGTTCCTTGAAGGTATATTCGTAGATGTTGAGTCCGATCCGTTGGTAGAGATCTTTGAAGAAGATGCGCCCCATATAGTCACCCTCGCTGATGATGATGGCGTTTTCTTCGCTCAGTTGGTTGAGGTTGGCAAACGTCGGCCCGAACATCGGGTGAGTGCTCACGTAGGGGCGGCTGCTTTGCTCGTAAAATTCCTTCAATCCGGTCTTCACGGAGGCTATGTCGCTGATGATGCAATCTTCCGGCAGATAGGGTATCACCTCCTTGAAGGCCGGAATGGTGTATTTCACCGTGACGGCGTTGATGACCAATTCTGGACGGAACTCCCGCACCTCGTTGAGCTGTTGGAAGCGATAGCAGTTGTAGGTGAAACGCATGCGCTTCGCATCTTTTTCATAGACGGCCACCTCGTGGTCGAAACTGAGCAGGTCGATGAAAAACGAGCCCATCTTCCCTGCTCCCATGATTAGTATTTTCATAAGCCTTAATGTCTTGCAGGGCTGCGTTGGGCATAAGCCGTGGTCGGACTCTGCAATCCTTTTAACAAATTATCTGTTGACGATTTCCAACTGTTGGCGGACACTCTCTTCGTGGATATGTTCGAACACTTGGGCGGCGAATTCGGGTGACATACCGCACAAACTGGCCTGCGCACCGCGTTTTTCGAGAATCTCACTATAGCGGTTGGCCTGTAGTACAGTCATGTTGTGCTCTTTCTTGTAGGTGCCTATTTCACGGCAAACACGCATTCGTTTGGCCAACAAATCCATGAGCTGGTTATCGAGTTCGTCTATCTGGGCCCGTAGTTGGCGTATGCCCTCAGTGGTGGTGTGCTCGTCACGCACCACGAGCAGCGAGAGAATGTAGTCTAATATGTCCGGTGTCACCTGCTGTTTGGCATCGCTCCAAGCCTCGTCGGGGGAGCAGTGGCTCTCCACAATGAGTCCATCGAAGCCGAGATCCATCGCTTGTTGGCAGAGTGGGGCAATGAGGTCGCGTCGCCCACCGATATGGCTCGGGTCGCAGATGATGGGCAGGTCGGTGATGCGGCGGCGCAGTTCGATGGGTATTTGCCACATAGGCAGGTTACGGTATATCTTCTTATCATAGCTTGAGAAGCCGCGGTGTATGGCTCCAAGACGCTTGATGCCTGCTTGGTTGAGTCGTTGCAAGGCTCCGATCCACAGTTCGAGATCGGGGTTGACGGGGTTTTTCACCAGCATGGGAACGTCTACTCCCTGCAACGAGTCGGCCAAAGCCTGCATGGCAAAGGGATTGGCAGAAGTACGGGCTCCCACCCACAGCACATCTATGCCGTATTTCAAGGCCAGTTCCACATGCTCGGGGGTAGCCACTTCAGTGGCGGTGAGCATACCGGTCTCCTCCTTCACTCGTTTCATCCACGGCAAGGCAGTCTCGCCATTGCCCTCGAAACCACCGGGTTTGGTGCGGGGTTTCCATACGCCGGCACGGAAAATGTGACAGCCTTTGGCGGCCAGTTCCTTGGCGGTTTTTAACACTTGCTCTTCGGTCTCGGCCGAACAAGGCCCTGCGATGACGCACGACGGTCGCTTGTTGTCACTCGGCAAGTTCAATGGTTCTAATTCCAGTTCCATAATCGTTGTATTTTTGTTTCTTGGTTTACGATGGTTTTATGCTTTGTCCAAGTCATTGTCCGCAGCGAATAGCTTTACACGCTCCAGTGCTTCACGCATCTTGTTGTCTTTGGCGCAAAGCGAAATGCGGATGTAGCGGCTGCCGTTGGAGCCGAAGATGAAGCCGGGCGTGATAAATACGCGGGCCTCGTGGAGCACGCGTTCGGTGAGTTCTTCCACATCGTGGTATCGGTCGGGAATCTTTCCCCAAAGGAACATGCCCACCTGCGTAGGGTCGAATGTGCAGTGTAGTGCCGTCATGATCTGTTCGGCGAGATTTCTGCGCCGCCGGTAGTTAGTGATGTTGTTTTCGCGGTGCCATGCTTCGCCGTTGGTGTTGAAGGCTTCGGCGGCAGCCAACTGTATGCCACGGAACGAACCGTTGTCTATGTTGCTCTTCACCTTGAGTATCCATGAGATGAATGTCGGGTTGGAGACAGCCATTGCCACGCGCCACCCCGGCATGTTGTGCGACTTTGACATGGAGTTGAATTCGATGCACACATCTTTGGCCCCGGGTACTTGCAGAATGCTCATCGGCTGCTCGTTGAGGATGAGCGAATAGGGGTTGTCGTTGACCACCACGATGTCGTGACGGCGGGCAAAATCCACCAGCCGTTCGTAGGTCTCCATACGGGCATTGCCGCCGGTGGGCATGTTGGGATAGTTGGTCCACAACAGTTTCACGCGGCTCAAGTCCAAGCGTTCCAGTTCGTCGAAGTCGGGCTGCCATCCGTTGTCTTCTCGCAGATTATAATGGGTGATTTTGGTGCCCAACAGTTTGTTTACAGCCGTGTAGGTGGGGTAGCCCGGATTGGGGATGAGCACTTCATCGCCGGGATTGCAGAATGCCAGTGTCACGTGAAGTATTCCTTCCTTTGAACCGATGAGGGGTTGCACTTCCGTTGCCCAGTCCACATCGACACCGTACACTCGCCCATAAAAGTTGGCCATAGCCTTGCGCAGCTCGGGTATGCCCACTGTGGGCTGATACCCGTGGGCTTTGATGTCGCGGGCCACCTCGCATAGCTTGTCTATCGTTTGTTGCGAAGGGGACATGTCGGGGCTGCCTATGGCCAGACTGATAATGTCCCGTCCCTCGGCGTTGAGCTTGCCCACTTCCTTCAGTTTGCGGCTGAAGTAGTATTCCTGTATTTCGTTTACTCTATTTGCTGGCTTCATATTCTCCCAAGATTTTGATGTTTTTGACAAGCGGTGTGATGGCGTCTATCGACTGGCGGTAGCGGGTGAGGTTGTCGTAAGTGACATCCACGTAGAAGAGATATTCCCATTCACGCCCGATGATGGGCAGCGATTGGATCTTCGTCAGGTTGATGTCGTAGAAACTCATGATGGTGAGCACCTTGCTCAAGCTGCCTTCCTCATGAGGCAAACTGAACACAAGACTCGATTTGTTGCTGTGTTCGAGCGGCCTGAGAAAGTCGGCTTTGCGTGTATCTGACACCACAAGAAAGCGTGTGAAGTTGTGCTTGTTGTCGTGAATATCTTCCTGAAGCACCTTCATGCCGTAAGTCTGAGCCGCATGGGAGGAGCAGATGGCTGCCCATCCGTGCATTTTGTGTCTGGCGATATATTCGGCCGCCCCGGCAGTGTCTTCCGCCTCTACGGCTTTCAGGTCGGGATGCTCGCCCAAGAAGCGGCGGCACTGTGCCAAGGCCACAGGGTGGGAGTGTATCTCTTGCAGCGTGTCCCAGTCGTCATCGGGCAGGCAGCACACCGAGTGTTTGATGTGTAGCTTGTGCTCGCCCACCACCGTGGCATTGCTCTCTCGCAGCAGTTCGTAGTTGTGGAGCAGTGAACCGGCGATGGTATTCTCGATGGCCACCAGTCCGATCACCGTAGGGTCGAGCCGGATGTTCTCAAACACCTCTTCAAAGGTGGCGCAGCAGATGAGTTGTATCTGTTCGCCGGCGAAGTGTTCGTGTGCGGCAATGTCGTGAAACGACCCCGGTTCTCCTTGTATAGCTATTCTTTTCATATTTCTGTCATTACGAAAAACGGTCCTGCTCCATACAGAGCGGGACCGTTTCGTTATTTCTTATACACTTGCCATAAGTTGAAATCTATACGCAACTTCCCGCTTCACAATTTCTTGCAAAGTAAAAGTAAAAATAGTAAAAAGAAGCGTATGATCTCATTGCTTACTTGTTTTTTATTCTGTTTTCAAATGCAAAAGTATGATTTTTATTTCATTCTCGCAAATAAAATGACAGAAAAAATGCCCGAAAACTATCGATTAGGGGAGTTTTCCTGTATTCAGGTGGCTATTTTTCCAGTCCGCCTATGCCGTAAGGGTCGATGGAACGGTAGGCTTTCTCCACTTGTTGCTGTATGCCTTTCCCCTCTTCCGGCGCATGTTGGCCGGCTGTATTCCCGTCTGTTTCCGGCGAAAGCTCAATCACCTGCTTCCTGTCGGCCTCGGCCTGTTCCTTGTCTCCCTTGGCCAGATAGATGTCTCCTCGCTCTTGGAAAGCTGCCACACAAAAGGGATTGGCTTCTATCACCTTATTATAATAGGCAATGGCACTGTCGCTTGCTCCTTTCCCGGCCTCCACACGTGCCTTGAGCAGTAGTGCGTCTTCATTGCCTTCGGTGTGGTTGACAGCCCATTCGGCATCCTCGTCGGCCCCGTCGCAATCGCCCGTTTTCAAGAGCGTTTCGCCTCTTAGCAGGCGTGAACTGAAAGCAGTGGCCAAAGCTTCTCGTCTGGTGTTCTCGTCTTCTCCATCCATCCGATGCTCACAGGTGATGATGGCTTTGGTGAGCATGGCAATGGCATTCACCGTGTCGCCCAGTCCGATGCTTGCGCGGGCATAGAAATTGAGCACCTGTGGGTCGTCGCGGTCGATGAGCATGGCCTTTTCGCAGGCATCGGCCATCGCCCGATAGTCTTCCATCATGTAGGCCACATCGGCCATGCGCACGAATATCTGTTTGTTGTCGGGCTCGGCCTCGGCCAGTTTCTGCAACTGCTCGTAGGCCGGCAGCAGTTCGCCGGTGCGTATGAGCGTCTGCGAGAGATAGTCACGCACCTCCAAGTCTTCGCGCATCTCCAAAGCCCGGTTGAAGCACTTCACAGCATAGTCCGTCTCGCCCATGTGCATGGCTTTCACGCCATCGTATTTCAGCATGTCGAAGTTGCGCGTCTCCTGCTCCTTTCGGTCGTCCTCGGGCGAGTCCATGCGGCCGCCAAACAGTTTCTTGAAAAATCCCATTGTCGTATGTGTTTCTATGGGGTGGTTGTAGATTGTCAGATGTCCCCTTACCTTATTTTAGTCCTTGATTTTGTCGTAAATCTCGGGTGTGAGGATGTCCACCCGGGTCATTCCCGGCCACTTGCCCTCCACATGTTCGTAGGCTTCGCCCACGCGCTTGTAGCGTTGGAAGGTAAATTCGGCATTGATATATCCGTCGTTGCCGTCTTTGGCCAGCACATAGCAATACATCGATTGCAGATAGCCCACAATGCTGCCATGTTCCTTCACCGGTTCGCTCTTCCACGTGTCCTGCGGAATGACCGATGTCTGGATGTAGCTGCTGGGATATTTCTGGTAGAATATCTCCCGGCAGGCCTGAATCAGTTGGTTGGCATCGCCTCCTTTATAGAGGTTGTCGGTGTAGATGGGCATGTATTTTCGGCGCAATGCATCGTGGTCGGTGTTGTCTATGCCCAGTTCGTCTTTGATTTGCTCGGTGGTAGACTGCACCGATTTCTTGGCATTGTCCCAAAACTTGCGGGCCTTTCCTGCCACGGTGGTCTTGGCTTTTTGGGTTCGGTTTTGGGCCAAAACGGGTGTTGCAAACATTCCGAAAGCCATCAGCGAAAAAATCAAAATCTTCTTCATAAACTTCGAATCTTTTTGTTTAAATCACGGCAAAAGTAATATAAAAAGGTTAAGATGCCAAAGAAATTCAGTTTTTTTAATTCCGATGTTCTTGGCTTTCACATCAATTTGTTTAAATTTGCACACATGAAGAAGTTTTCATGCATATTGATGACGGCTGTCTTGTGCCTGCCTTTGCAGGCGCAGCGTGTGGGCCGTGGCCCGCTCCACAGTCCCGACGACCCGCGTGAGGAGTGGATTCTGCCGGGCGACACCCTCTTTGTGAATGGCGACTCCACCGTGTATGGCGGCAAACCGGTGAAGATGGATGGGCGGGGCCCCGCTCCGCTGTCGGCAGCTGCACCGGTCGGGGAGCGGTCGTCGGCCCTGGAAACGGTGCATCCGGGCTCTTCTGCTGCCACAATTCCGGTGCCGGAATCCATCCAAACCTACGGATGGGGACTGCATCGGGGGCTCAATGTCTCGGTAGGCCTCTCGGCCTTTGCCACTTTCGGCAAGTATGCACCCCATCGGGGAGGCTTCGCCCAGACCATCAGCGCCGCCTATCTCTCGCCCCTCACCAAAGATGGCAAGTTGTGGCTGGCCGGCGGTGGTTATTTCAACAACACCTTCTGGGGCAGCGATTCCTATCGCGATGTCGGTCTGTACGCCATGCTTGGCTATCGGTTCAACTACCATTGGGAGGCCTACGCCTACGGACAGCTCTCACTTGCGGACAATTACGGGCACTATTATTACGACCGTCCCGGCTGTTATGGTTATGGCCGCTACGGCTATGGCTGCTCTCCCGTGGCCTCCTATTGGCCCGGCGGCATGGGCCTTATGGGCATTGGCGGCATGGGAGTGCCCGGTGCCAATGTCGTGGGAGCGGGCGTTATATATCATGTGAACAAGTCATTCTCCCTTGGGCTCAACGTAGAAGGCGTGTGGTATAACGACAACCACACGCCCCGGTACTTTGGCCAATACGACTATCCTGTGCCTCAACCTTAGTGCGTCAGCCTGAGCCTGAGCGAGTTGAGCACCACCGACACGCTCGAGAAGGCCATTAGGGCCGAGGCCCACATCGGTGTAATCTGGAAATCGATGCCGAAGAGGCGGAGGATTCCGGCTGCCAAGGGGATGCAGACAATATTGTAGACGAAAGCCCAGAAGAGGTTTTCCCATATCATTCGCACTGTTTTTCTGCTCAGCGTCACAGCTTCGGGTATGCTCCGCAGGTCGTCGCCCATGAGTGTCACCTGTGCCACGTCCATGGCCACATCGGTGCCGCGCCCTATGGCCATGCCCACGTCGGCCAGTGCCAACGCCTGTGTGTCGTTGATGCCGTCGCCCACCATTGCCACCGTCTTGCCTTCGGCCTGAAGGCGTTTCACCATATTCTCTTTGTCCTGCGGCAGCACTTGGCTTCTATAGTGCCTGATGCCGGCTTTGTCGGCCCAGTAGCGGGCGGCCTCTTCCTTGTCGCCACTCATCATGTATATCTCTATTCCCTTTTTCTGCAACTCCTCCATCGCCTCCCGGGCGTATGGTTTGAGCGTTTCGCGCTGTTCCGGCGGTAGGTCGTCCGACTTGGTGAAGTCGACACTCCGGTTGGGCAGCGTGAGCGTGCCCGTCTTGTCAATCACTACGGCATCTACCTTGCGCAGCCGCTCCAGAGCCGAAGCGTCTTTGATGAGCACCTGCCGCTCAGCCGCTTTGCCTATGCCCACCATGAGTGCCGTGGGCGTGGCCAGTCCCATGGCGCAGGGGCAGGCTATCACCAGCACGGCCACTGCACTCATGACGGCTTGTGGCAGATAGGCATTGCCACCCGCGAGCCACCATGCGAGAAACGTGATGAGGGCGATGCTGCCCACCACGGGCACGAACACCAGTGCTGCTTTGTCCACCAACCGCTGCACAGGAGCTTTCGAACTTTGTGCCTCCTGCACCATGCGGATGATGTGCGCCAAAGCCGTCTCTTCACCTATCTGCAAAGCTCTCATGCGGAATTTGCCCTGACTGGGGATGGTCCCGGCCAGCACCTTGCTGCCTTGACGCTTCTCGGCCGGTGTGGGTTCGCCGGTAATCATGCTTTCATCCACGTAGGCTGCGTCGGGAGTCATGAAGCTTTCGGCCCATGTCACCTCCCCGTCGACCGGCACTTTCTCGCCCGCCCTCACTTCGAGCATGTCGCCTTTCTCTATCGTCGACAGGGGCACTTCCTCCACGTTGTCTCCATCCACGATGTGGGCCGTCTTGGGAGCCATGCCCATGAGTTGGCGTATGCTTGAGGCCGTGCCGTCTTTGGCTTTTTCTTCGAGCAGGCGGCCCGTGAGCACGAAGGTGATGATCATCACCGAAGCGTCAAAATAGGTGTGCCATTCGATGCTCCGGACTCCCCACACTGCATCGCCCCAAAATGTGTTGAAGGCACTGAAAAGGAAGGCTATCAGGGTGGAGAGGGCCACGAGTGTGTCCATGTTGGCGGTGAGGTGGGTGAGTTGTTTCCATGCCGAGACATAGAATTGCCTACCGCAATAGAGCATGTTGCACAAAGCAAGGATGAGCGACAGTTGGTTGGCCACGTGGCGGTCGGTGATGCCCGCCCAACCCATCGACACACTCATCACCAGCAGGGCAAACACCCATGAGAGCAACGTCTTGCGCCGCAGGAGGATGTACTCCCGCTTTTCTATTTCTTCCACCGAGCGGTCGGCTTCTATCACAAGGTCGTAGCCTATGCCGCTGATTTCCTTTTTCATCTGTTCAAGACTGATTTGGGTCGGGTCGAAGTCGACGAGTGCCGACCGTCCTGCCAGATTCACCGAAGCAGAACTGATGCCTTCAAGCGAATTGAGCTTGCGCTCCACATTGGCTGAGCAGGCCGAACAGGCCATGCCCACCACCGGTATTGTCTTTTTCATTGTTCCTTTGGTTTTATGTTGTTTCTTTGTCTTGGCTGTTGGGAAAGAGAAAGAGCGTCGCCCATTCGGCTCCCATCTACCATGCGTTGGCAAAGTTACGCATAAAATCCTAATCGGCAGTTATGTTATATGGATTAAAGTTATAAGTTTTAGCTCTCCACCCACCTAAGGGAGGCTTATCTTCCTGTAAACAGAGGAATGGAAAATCCCCCCTTTAGGGGTTGGAGGCTATTGTGTGTTATAGTTTTTTGACCTATAGCGTAAAACTTACTGAGATTGAGAAAAAGCCTTACATGGATTTTCTCTACGCCCGTTTTTCAAGCCAACTCCATCTGTCCCATTAGCCCTATTCGCTCCATCAATTTTCTCACTAAGCCCAAACGACTTTGCAAAACGGCCACACTTGGAAGCTCGTTTGGGCCGAATGAGAAAGCAAAAGAGCCTTTTATAGAAACCCATTCGGGCCGACTTGCTACTTACAGCCGGATGGAAAAGCCCCCTTTAGGGGGTTGGGGGGCTCTTGGGACTAAAAAAAGGGGAGCGCCTACGCGCTCCCCTTGCTACTGCAAAGATACTAAAAAAGTGGCCTGTTTGCAAATGCAGGGTGAAAAAGGCGGACAAAAATAGTTCTGCTGTCACCCGCTTTTCCTGAACTATGCAAACAGGTCGTTGAGGCCTTCGGCCATTGTGGGGTGGGTGAAAATCATGTCACGCACGTATGATGCCTTGATGTGGTGGTCGATAATGGGCTTGAAAAGGTTGATGATTTCGTGCGACTCGGCACAGAAGAGCGTCACCCCCAACACCTCGTCGGTGTCGGCATCGACGACTGCCTTGAGCAGTCCGTCGGTCTGTCCCAGCACCTTAGCCTTGGGGATGGCCATAGCCGGCATCTTCTTCGCTACGATGTTGAGTCCCTTCTCCCGCGCCTGCGTCTCGGTGAGTCCGATGTGGGAGAGGGGAGGGGTGGTGAACACGGCTGTGGCCACGGCCCCCCGGTTGTCGCGGGTTCGGCTGCCATTGCCGAAGAGCTGGCTGCTCACGATGCGGTAGTCGTCGAGCGAGATGTAGGTAAACTGCGGACTCCCTGCCACGTCGCCCATGGCCCAGATGTGGGGTGCGGCGTGTAGCCGGTTGTCGGTGACGATAAATCCGCGTGCATCCACTTCCACGCCGGCCCGCTCAAGATGCAGCCGAGACGTGTTGGGTTGCCGGCCGATGCCCACAAGCACGGCATCGGCCTCGAAAGTTCCGACCGTAGTCACCACTGCGGTGTGCTCCGGGCCTTCCACAAAGCGCTCAGTGCGTGCTCCGAGGCGCACATCGATGCCTTTCCCGGTCAGCACGCGCAGCATTTCTTCGGCCACATCACGGTCTTCGCGGGCCAGAAAAGTGTCGCTTGTTTCGAGGATGGTCACGTGGCTGCCAAATGCCTGATACATGCAGGCAAACTCGAGCGAGATGTAGCCTCCACCCACAATCACGAGCCGTGTGGGCCGTTGGGGCAGTGAGAGCATGGCTGTGCTGTCGTAGATGCGGTTGCCGTCGGCCCCCTCAATGTTGAGGCGGCGGGGCGACGCACCGGTGTTGATGAAGATGCGGTCGGCCTCGACGAGTTTTTCACCGTCGGCTCCCTTGAGCTTCACCTTGTGGGCATCCACAAATTCGGCAGTCGCATTGATGACATCCACACCCGTAAGGTCGGCCACTTTATGGTAGTTGGCTTCGCGCAGTTTGGTCGTGAGAGTCTCCTTGGCCTGCATGGCTTGCGAGAACACAGCCTCCTTGTCGGCTGTTCGGCTGCCCTGTTGCCCCTCGACGATGAGTTTCTTCGAGGGGATGCAGCCGATGTTGATACATGTCCCGCCATACATGCGGGCACTTTCTTCTGCCAGCACCACGCGTTCGCCGTGGCGGGCCAAGTCGGCAGCCAGTGTCTTGCCGGCTTTACCAAAACCGATAATCAGATTTGGGGTCTTTATTGTCTCCATGTGTTTGTTGATTGATGAATGATAATCTCTTTTGTCTTCCGATCCACAGGCCCTTACCCCCTAAGGGGGGCTTAGCTTCCCGCGAACAGGTGGATGGGAAAGTTCCTTTTAGGGGGTGTAGGTCTATTTGATAGGGATTCTCCCACTTATTATAGGCTTTTTCCTTTCCGTCTTTAGCATATTATGCGTACATTTGCATCGTGATTCGTTCTCGGCAACTGCCACGGCAGGCCGGCGACTTCATTTAATGGATATTCAACTTTTAAAAACCGACATATTATGAAATCTTCCAACAGACATCCGTTTTTTCTCTCCATTGTGGTGGCTTTGCTGTTGTTCACGGCACATACAGCCGCTGCGCAGTCGTCTTCCTCTGACTCTTATTCTGTGGTGAGGGGCAAGGCCTACTACCGGCAGACTCCGGTCGCCATGGTCGACATTCCTTCGTTTCGCATCCTCGGCCACGGTTATGCCGTCGACCGCTATCATGTGTATCTCAATGGTGAGGTGCTTGAGTTTGTGGATCCGTCTACTTTCCGGCTGACCGATGGCCCGTCGGCCCGCCGCCCCGGTGACTATCCGCGGTGGATGGACGACGAGTGTGAAGATTATGAGAGCCTTGACGGGCGGTTTGTTCGTCACAATCGTTATTTCAAGTCGTCCCACGATGTGTTCTATGGCGACCGTGTGGTGAGCGGAGCTTCCGCCTCATCGTTTGAAGACCTTGGCTGCGGTTATGCCAAGGATGCCTTCAATGTCTACTATCGCGGCCGTCGTGTGGATGGTGCTTCGGCCAATTCTTTCAAGGTGTTGGGCCGCGGCTATGGCGAAGACGCTTTCGACACCTATTATCAAGGCAAGCGCGTGGGGCGGTAGCACAGGGTTACATGCTGCCGTTCCGGCGGTTGAGCCATAAGGCGAAAAACTTGTCGTAGACCTCGTAGGCCCCTTCTTCCAGAGTGACGAAATCCTTTTCGAGCAGACCTTTCAAGGCCGACTGCACCGAACTTGTGGAGGACAGGCGGTATTTTCGGATAAAGGCCGACGAGAGCACTGATTGTGCCTTGCCGGCCTTGCTGATGGCTATGAGCAGGCTTTTCTGTTTGGCAGGCAGTTGGTAGAGCAGTGACTGGTAGGCAAAACCGCTCTCGTCGAGGATGGCACGCAAGGCATCGGCCGTGCGCGGGGGAGTGACGGTTTCACCCTCGGCGGTCAGGGCGTAGAGTTTGTTCATCATGCGTTGCACATACCATGTGATGCCGTCGAAGCGTTCGTACACCTCCTGCACCACTTCCGAGGGCAGTTGCCGACGACCGAAGAGGCGGCAAGCAAACGCAGCGTATTTCTCCAATGGTATGGGAGAAAGCGACTTGATGGACGTGCTCTGGTAGAAGGGACGAGAGTGGCTCAGAAACATTTCGCTCATCATGTTGCGTTTGGAGCCGGCAAAGATGAAGGCGGCATTGTGGCAGTGCTGTACGTGGGTGCGGAGCAGGGCCTCCACATTGCCTTCGGGATAGGTGGCCACGGTTTGGAATTCGTCGATGGCCACAATGCAAGGGCGGTCGGCCGAATTGAGATAGCGGAATATCTCGTCGAGAGTGACATCGGGAGTCTGTATGTCGCCAATCTCCACGCTCCAAGAGGGGGTGCCATTGCTGTCGAAACTGACCGATGAGCGCAGCGACCGCAGACAGTTGACAAATGCCTGTATCACCTTGGTGCCGTGAGGCTTGAGGGCATTGAGAATGCTCTTGCCCAGTTCCTGCACCATTTCTTCGATGTTCTTGGTGGCATAGAGGTCGATGAGGAAGGTGTAGTAACGGGCTTTCACCTCCGGGCGGTTGAAGGTGTGGAGTATGAGTCCCGTTTTGCCCACACGCCGTGGAGCGATGAGCGTCACGTTGTTGCCATTGCTCACTTCCCCGATAAGGTCGACCGTTTCCTGTTCACGGTCGCAGAAAAATTCGTCGGCCACGTAGCCGCGCAGTATAAATGGATTGTTGGTCATCTTTGTTTGCCGTCATTAAGTGGCATTGCAAAGATAATTATTATATTACAATAATGCAATCATAATAATTGCATTATAACAATCTTTAACCTTTTTATCATGAAGGGGCGGTCACGAAGCACTGCCTCCGCGCATTCTCCGTCTTGCCTTTTTACGCTGCTCCGTCTTATTTTTTATCTTTAAACGTTTTGTCGTGTCAAAATTTCGATTTTGACATATAGTTATTGATTATCAGGCGTTTAAGGCTTATAAAAAAGGAGAATCTTCCGTTTTTCTTTGACACATTTTCGTTGTCGAACTCTTTTTTTGACGTTATTTTTTGATACGAATAGAGTTTTCTCCTAATTTTGCAACGTTGTCACTGTGATTACGGCACTTCTTGTTTTATAGCGGCAAAGGAATGACGATTCATAACGAAAATAGAGAAAAGCTGCAGTTAATTAACCAAATATTGAAAAATATGGAAAGAAAACTACTAAACGACCAACAGCCTATTTTACGTCTATCGACGGTGTGCTGTGCCATGCGCTCCTTGCGCGCAGTAGTCCTCCTGCTTGCTTTGCTGATGGTGTCTGCCACGGCGAGTGCTTACGTGGTGGGCGAATACATCATTAAGGATCACATCACTTATCGTGTGATTGATGCCAGCGCATCTAATCCTAAGTTAGCCGTCTACAATGTAAGGGGTGTATCAGGGACCGTGACGATTCCTGCCAAAGTTTTTGATGGAAAGGATGTTTATTTTACGGTAACGCAGATAGGAGGAGCACTTGATTCAAATGATCCTGTTAAGTGGGATGACACTGTTACCGGGGTAAACCTGCCCAATACCATTACAACGCTTGGAAATTATTGCTTTGCTTTTTCGGGTATCACTTCTTTGACACTTCCCGCCAGTGTAACGACTATTGATTCTTGGGCAAATGTCTTGATGAGTAGTTGTGACAAATTAAAGGAAATTCTTGTTGCTTCGGGTAACACTTCGTTCATTTCGGATGATGGTGTGCTTTATACTAAAGGGCATAAAGAATTGATATGTTTGCCTTCTGGAAAAGATTTTTCAGCAACAGGCAATAGTTATACGATTAACAGCAACACAGAGAAGGTTCATGTGCACGCAATAGGGCCAGCTTCGACATTACAAAAACTGGTTATTTCAGCATCTGTTAATGACATATATATGAATCAGTGGCCGACTTTTTCATACCATCCTCTGGAGCTGAAGGAAATTGAGGTGGATCCAAACAACGCCACCTATTGCAGTATAGACGGCGTGGTATATAATAAGGACAAAACGAAATTGATTTATTACCCATCCGGTAAAACGAATGCCACATTCAAAGTTCCTGATGGAGTCACATCCATTCCGTATGGATATGCCATTTATTGTAACAATTTTCTAAAATCAATAGACTTTAATCAGGTTGATTTTTTGAAAGATTTTTCTATTGTAGCCTGTTATAATTTGTCGGAAATCTATATTCCCAAGACACTTACTACAATTGGTGAAGGAACATTCAATTCTTTTCTTTCTCTTAAAAAGTATATTGTAGATCCTGCTAATCCTAATTATTCCACAGATGCGGATGGGGTATTGTTTGATAAAAATAAGACGACATTATTGGCTTATCCTCCGGCTCGCGAAGGAGTATACACTATTCCGAATACTGTGACCAAAATAGGGAAGCAGGCTTTCATGCGTGCAAAGCTTACTACGTTGACGATACCGACAAGTGTTTTTGAAATAGGGGCTGACGCTTTGAGGGAAACCAAATTGAATAAGGTTACGTTTGAAGAGCCTTCGAAAGTTGTAGACATGCATGATAGGCAGTTCCTATGGTGTTATGAACTAAAAACGATAACGCTACCGAAGTCGCTGAAAATTTTAGGTAATACATTTAATGGATGCAAGAATTTGGAAATTGTGAATGCCCCTGACGGCTCACAACTTGAACAAATATATAGCAACGCCTTTGTCGGATGCGACAACTTGACGAACTTTAATTTTCTGGGCAGCAGTAAGTTGAAGACCATTGGAGGCGATGCTTTTGCCAATTTGCCCAAACTGAAAGAATTCAACTTTCCGGCCACAGTAACCAATATCGGCGCTAACGCCTTTGGCAACACTCCTTCTATGGAGAAAGTGACTTTCGACGATAACAGCACGGTGATCTCTTTCGGTGAGGGAGCATTCTCGAACAGCGGAATCAAGAGCATCAAGATACCGGCGAGTGTGAAATCCATCAATAAAGACGCTTTCAAGAACTGCAACGTGTTGGAGCGTGTGGATGTTCCTGCAGGCTGCACGAGCATTCATCCCGAAGCCTTCAAGTTTGACACGAAGTTGGCAAATATCAATGTAGATGCTGCCAACCCGAAATATTCCAGTGTGCAGGGCATCCTGCTGAACAAGAGCAAGAATGAGTTGCTCATCTTCCCTCCGGGCAAGGCTCGCACCGACTTCACGCTGCTGCCGCCATCCATCACCAAGATAGGCGACTACGCTTTCTATGAGGGCAGTGCGAACTTCACCAACATTGTCATTCCGGCTAAGGTGAACACTATTGGCATACGTGCCTTCGGACTGAATCCGGCCTTGAAGACAGTGACGCTGCTCTGCGACAAGATGATACCGTCAAGCAAGATAAACCAAGGCACCAACACGATGTCGTTTGATGACGGCACTGTGGCTTCCGACAACGCTTCACAGCATATCACCGTCTATGTGCGCAAGAGCCTGTTGGCACAGTATCAGGCAGACCCGTTCTGGAAAAAGTTCACCCTGAAACCCTCGTTCACCGTCAATGCCGAGGGCACAACAAGCTCTACTGACGAATACATTCCCACTTCTGGCAATACGGTGGACTTCCTCTCTACCACAGCAGACGTTCAGACTTTTGTCTTGCCCAAGGAAGTGGTCTATAACAACCAGACTTATAAGGTGGGACTCATCGGTGACTATGCTTTTGAGAATGCCAACCCGAACATGAAGGAAGTGGTCGTGAAAGCTGATGTAGACTATATCGGTGCAATGGCTTTTGTGACGAAGACGAAGCGCGTGGCTGCCACCAATACCATCAGTCCCGAGAGCACATCCATCAAGCAAGTGGTCTTCACCGGAAACACTCCCGCCACAGAGCTTTCCAAGACTTACTTCTCACTCGATGCTCCGTTCAGCGAATTCTTCCGCGGTGCAACCGGTGTGGGCGCGTGCGAGCAGAATATCTACGTGAAGAAGTCAAAGCTCGATACCTATAAGGGTGTATGGACTGACTATGCCTCTGCCTTGGACTATAAGATTGTCGGCGACGGTGCGAAAGATTTCAAGGTGGCCACGAAATATGGCACGTTTGCCCGTGAGTTTGATGTAGACTTCTCCGACTATCAAGCCACCAAGATAGCTGCTTTTGTGGCAGGGACGGCCATTCTCAAGGGCGGCGGCGACTACGGCACAAGCACCTATCATGTACACATGACGAGTATCGACGAGAATGGCGGTGTGAACGGCAACTATGGTTATGTACCGGCCGGCACGGGTGTGCTGCTGAAGGTGCTCGGTCAAGAGGCCGCTACGCCTTCCGACTTCTACTATACCATCGGTGAACAGGATGACCGGACTTTCAGCATCGCCGACAACAAGATGGCCGGTGTAACCATCAACAGCCGGTCTGTTGCCGCATCGCCCACCTCGCCCGTCTATGTGATGCAGGGAGGGGTGTTCCTGCCGGCAAAAACGACCATTGCGAATTTCCCCGTCCACAAGGCGTATGCCAATTTGGGCACATTGCCTGCCGGTGCAAAGGTGATGTTTACCTTTGACGATGGCACGATCACGGCTATTGACGGTGTTGCCGCCGATGAGGCTGTAGATCGCGATGCCTACTACAATCTCCAGGGCCAGCGCGTGGAAAGACCGCAGAAGGGCGTGTACATCCACGGAGGAAAGAAAGTAATCATCAAATAATGTGGAAACCATGGAAAAGAAACTATATATTCAGCCGGTTACCGAAGTGGTGACGGCGAAAAGTGAAGACCTGATGATTAGTGCCAGTCCGGGTGTTGGTGACAAGGACTACGACACCAATCGTCCGATAGATAGCAAGGCGGGCGACTTCTTCGACAGTGAAGGCTCAGACGAATTGCCACATTATAATCTGTGGGATGAGTAAAGTCGCTACGCCTGATAGGTAGAAAGCAGAAAGGGGGCTCTGCTGAAGCCCCCGATCTGTAGGGGTAGACATCTTTTGTGCCATGCCCCGGAAAAGTGAAATAGTATGATGTTTTCTGCCCTCCTCCTTTGGAGAGGAGTTGGCTGCAAAGAAATACCAAAGTGTTACGAGAGACAATGCTGCACGCGATGTGTCGTGTGTCTTTGCTTTGAGTATATTTTAACACTCTCTTCCCGTCCTTGCCGGAAAGCGTTCTGGCCGGGACGGGTCTTTTTTATTTGTCTGCATCATTTTCATGATCTGCAAGATAATTTTTTGGATTATTTCTTTTGATTATTCTTCTTTCTTATTATTTTTGCAGAAAACTTTGTTTATACGTGATGAGTTTCTTTAAAAACTATCTATCTCTTGTGCCGGGCATCCTGATAATGTTCAGTCTGACTGCTTGTAACCGTCACAATAAAACCTTGCAGCGTATTGATGAATACTCGTTTAACCCGAAACAGGCAGAGGTGGTGAACCGCATGGTGGACAGTGTTTTTGCCCACGGTAGTCCGTCGGAAGAAGAGGCAGGACAGCTCTTACTCTCTAAAACTAAAGCACAGTTCTTTATGGCTTATTCCAATGCGAATTTCCCGAAAGGACTTGATTCGACCATCACCACAGCCGTGAATTTGTTGGAAAAACACGACAGCAAGAAACTTGTTGATGCCTACTATTGGCAGGGGATGGTGTTCAATCTCGGTTATGGGAAACCGGTGGAGGCTATGGTGGCACTGGAGAAGGCTCGGCTGATATTGCCCGATGACGATTCTGAATTTGAAGCAAGGCTTTATCAGCAGTTGGGGTCGGTTTATGAATTGTTGGGCAACCTTGACATGGCCATCAACTATATGCACCGTGTCGTCGCTCTTATGAACCAACGAAAAGATGATGTGGGATGTATTGTTTCCAATTACAATATTTACACGCTTTACCGGCAAGAAGGTCAGAATGATAGTGCCGACTACTATATGCAAAAGGTCATACGCGACCGTGTAAAGTTCAAAGACAATCGGTTTGATCTCTTCAATGAGGGTGTTGGGAAATACTATTTTGAACATCACGATCTGAAGCGGGCCAAATACTATTTTGAGAATACACCTTTGGCAGACGGACGACTGCCGGAAGCTCTGCTCGGACTTGCCCGTGTCGCACGGATGGAATCTCGGGGGCAGGACGCGCTGCGGTATCTCCAGCGGTCGAAGGTGTTGGCTGATTCTTTGTTTCTGGATGGGAAAAGCTATCGTGCCATCATGCCCCAATATCTTAATAGCCTCGCACGCTATTATAGCGATTCCGGTGATGGGGAAAAAGAACTCGCCACCCGGCGCAGGGCCGATTCGCTGGAAGTGGTCGTGAGACGGCAAAATACACAGCAACTCAACAGAGCAGTCGTCATGGAGCGCGAATACCTTGTCCAACAGCTCGAATTGCAGCACCGCAAGCAGTCGCGTACTACTTTGGCACTTATTGCTGTAGTCGTTCTGGCGACGGCGACTTTCGTGTTTTCTATGGCCAGAAAATATATCCGTGCATCGCGCCAGCGGTTGGGGCGGATGCAGCAGAAGACCTATCGGCAGGCACATGAGATAGGCAAGCTCAAAGGACAGGTGAAGGAGATTTCCCAAAATCAGATAGATAAGGTTGTTGAAGGGAAGTCTGCTTTTGAAGTCATTGCAGCCGGTAGCACCACGATGAAGGGATGGAGCAGGGCCGAACTCGATAAGTATATCGCCTACGCTCGTTTTGTAGATTCCGATTACTTTGCAGAGCTTGATGAGAGACTTGCTGCCAAGCCCACCATTTTCTTCTACCTTAACAAGAAAGGGTATTCTGATAGTGAGATAGCACACATTATGGGCGTCTCCAATGGTAGCATCCGTACGATGCGCTACAATATCCGAAAGCAGGTGAAAGATTCAGGTGTGAACTAAATGTCTGTCTTGGCAAACAGTGCACATTTCTAAATGAGCGTATTGAGGGAAGTCAAACGGCATTCCATTTTCTACAGAAGAAAACAGCAAAGTCTGTATTTTTCCACCGGCAAACAGAGTGGGGGGATGGAACTTGTAGGGTAGGTGTTATATGTTCAACTTCCGCTGAATCACCTTGCTCAAGGCTTCCACTTTGCGGCTTTGCCGATGCAGGTCATCTCTCACAGCATTGATGTCATTGAAGAAACTGGCGAAAGCCGTCTGGATGGCGTTGGGCCGTCTCATGCTCTTGTCGGCAAAGGGGTTTACGACGATGCGGATACCTTTCTCCTCAAGATGGACATTGATGTCTTCACCCGTCATCACAGGGTCGCCGTCGTAGTGTATTACGCCCGGTTTGCTGCGGTGTATGTGCAGTTCTTTGCACTTGAAGGTCTTGATTTTGGAGTTCTTGTCAAGTGTCTTGTTGAACATGTCAAAACTCACCTGCGGTGCCTCTATCACGTCAAACGGTTCCATGATGATTACATCTATCAGTCCGTCGCTCATCGAGGCTTGTGGAGCGATATAGGCATTGTTACCATACTGTGAGGCGTTGGCACATGAAATGAGGAAAGCTTTGTATTGTCTGGATCCCGTTTCGTCCTCAATGGTGTAGGTTTCGGGCCGGTATTTGAGACCTTCGCGCAGGATGTTCTCGGCGTAGGAGATGGGGCCGCGCTTGCCGCTCTCGGCAAACTTCATGCTCACGAAAGCATCAAATCCCATGCCGCACGTGCAGAAGAAAGGGTAGCCGTTGATGACTCCATAGTCGAGGGCATGGATTTCGCAGGCATTAAGCACCTTGATGCACTTCTTGATGTTCATCGGCAGAATGAGATGGCGTGCCAATCCGTTGCCCGATCCGCATGGAATGATGCCCAAAGCCGTGCGTGAGTGTACGATGCCTCGTGCCACCTCGTTCACGGTTCCGTCACCGCCAATGGCCACCACAATGTCGGTGTTGTCGTTTTTGGCCCTTTCAGCCAGCTCAGTTGCATGTCCGGCCCTTTCGGTCATCACCAAATCGTAGTCGAAAAGACCGGTGTCGAGCGTGGAAGCTATCTGTTCCGGGATTCCCGCCTTGCTTGACGTTCCCGAAATAGGGTTCATGATGAAAAGCACTTTCTTCTTCATGGGAGGACTCAATGATTGTTTTGCAAATTTAATCATTTTCGTTTGGATAATGATTGTTATCGTATAAAAAAAGCAAGTGGAGGGAAGTTTCTGTGAAAAAAATATGTTTTATAACTTCTTTTTTGTATCTTTGCAGCCAAATTCAAGGTAAACAAATAAAAGTACACCTATTAATAATGGGACAGTTACAAGACAGATATAAGAATTACCGGGAGCCGCAGAAATTTATGGAAGCCGGTGTGTATCCCTATTTCCGTGCCATCACGAGCAAGCAGGGGACGGAAGTGGAAATGGAAGGACACAGGGTTCTCATGTTCGGCTCTAACGCCTATACCGGCCTGACCGGCGACGAAAGAGTGATTGCGGCCGCTCATAAAGCACTTGACAAATATGGTTCGGGATGTGCTGGAAGCCGTTTCCTCAATGGCACGTTGGACATCCACGTGCAGCTGGAAAAGGAACTTGCCGAATTTGAGGGCAAGGATGAAGCGCTCTGTTTCTCAACGGGTTTCTCCGTCAACCAGGGAGTTTTGGCCATGGTGGTGGGGAAGGGTGACTATATCATCTGTGACGACCGCGACCATGCAAGTATCGTTGATGGCCGGCGACTCTCTTTTGCCCGCCAGTTGCACTATAAGCACAACGACATGGAAGACTTGGAGCGTGTGCTTGAAGGACTTCCCCGTGAGGCAGTGAAACTGATTGTCGTCGACGGCGTGTTCTCTATGGAGGGCGATCTGGCCAAACTGCCTGAAATTGTGGCCCTCAAACATAAGTATAACTGTTCGATCATGGTTGATGAAGCCCATGGTATCGGTGTGTTCGGCAGACAAGGGCGTGGCGTATGCGACCACTTCGGACTCACCGACGAGGTAGACCTCATTATGGGTACATTCTCCAAGAGTCTTGCCTCTATCGGTGGTTTCATTGCCGGTGACAAGGATACAATCAATTATCTGCGCCACACTTGCCGTACTTACATCTTCAGTGCCAGTGACACACCGGCCGCTACGGCTGCCGCTATGGAGGCTTTGCATATCATACAGCAGGAACCTGAACGCCTTGAGCATCTGTGGGCTGTGACGCGCTATGCGCTGAAACGTTTCCGCGAAGAGGGTTTCGAGATTGGCGATACGGAGAGTCCGATTATCCCACTCTATGTGCATGATGTGGACAAGACATTTATGGTGACGAAGCTCGCTTTCGAAAACGGAGTGTTCATCAATCCTGTCATACCTCCGGCTTGTGCTCCTCAAGACACGCTCGTGCGTTTCGCCCTTATGGCCACGCATACAGAAGAGCAAGTGGAACATGGAGTGCAGGTGCTCAAGAAGATATTTGTAGATTTGGGTATCATCAAATAGTGGTGACCTGCTTCTGCTATGGCGTATGACATGCATGATGACGTAACAGACAAAGTAGGGAAGATATTATTCCAACGATAAACAGCAACACCGCCAATCCGAGAGAGATTGGCGGTGTTGCTGTTTTATTTTGATGCAGCAAACTCTGCTTTTCGTGGGGTGTCGTAATCTAACCTAAATATTTCATCAGTATTTTTACATTGCCTGATTCGCGCAATTTGGTGATGCTCTTTTCGCGGATTTGTCTCACTCGTTCACGGGTGAGTCCAAGTTGGTCACCTATTTCTTCGAGCCCTTTCTCCTGACAGCCGATGCCGAAGCATTCGCGGATAATGATTTGTTCGCGCTCTTTCAGTACACGGTCGAGCACACTGTTCAGTTCCATGGCCATGCTGTCATGATCCACCTGCCGGTCGGTGCGACTGTCGTCACTGCCGGCCATCACATCTACCATCGAATTGTCTTCCCCCTCTTGAAATGGTGCATCAATGCTCACGTGATGGCCGTCAGCCATCATACTTTGCTGTATCTTTTCTTCGTCGATATGTGTGCGGTCACTCAGCTCTTGTACGCTTGGCCGACGGTGATGCTCCTGTTCGAAGCGGTTTATCTCGTGATTCACCTTATTGAGTGATCCTACTTGATTGAGAGGCAACCGCACAATGCGACTCTGTTCGGCGATGGCTTGCAGAATACTCTGTCTAATCCACCACACGGCGTAGGAAATGAACTTGAAACCGCGGGTCTCATCAAATTTCTCGGCAGCTTTTATCAATCCAATGTTGCCTTCGTCGATGAGGTCGGTGAGCGTGAGGCCTTGATGCTGATATTGCTTGGCCACCGACACCACAAAGCGCAGATTGGCCGTCACCAGCTTTTCTTTCGCGCGTTCGGCATCTCGCCCCCCACGTTTGATAGCTTGAGCCAGTTCTATTTCTTCCTCGATGGTAACCATAGGCGCACGACCTATCTCCACCAGATACTTGTCCAATGCCTCACTTGCCCGGTTGGTGATACTCTTCTGTATCTTCAGTTGTCTCATACGTCGTCAGCCCGATGTTTATATGATAAGTGATTGATTATCAGCTTCCTAAAATGAAATAATGAGGAAGCACTGCAAATATAGTAAAAATAAGGACACGTTGTTCGTGTTTAACAATAATTATAGTTAAACTTGCTTAAAACAAAAAGCGATGGTACATGTAATTCGATTGCTTGTACCATCGCCTTTGTCATTGGGTAGAGCGGGTGAACGTATTAAATTCGGCTTCGTAGCCGTTGAATACATTTACATCCACTTCGCCGTGTATGCCCCTTACGCGACCATCCGGACTGAGTTGCCAGAAGCGCATACGCACATCTGGCTTGTATTCCCCATAGCGGGCTATCCACACCTCATAGTCTCTTTTCACGTCGGGTGCCAAATCAAGGTAGCGGTTCACAAACATCTGACTGATGTAGAGGATGGGGCGCACGCCCGTTTTCCGCTTCACAACTTTCAGCCAAGCTCTCACTTCCCGCCAAAGCACGGCTGCTCCTCCCATCCCCTTGATTTGCCTTGGCGAAGGTTCTACATCAAGCACCGGTGGGAGGTCGCCTTTTCTTATCCGTGCATGGCGGAGGAAAAAGGCGGCTTGTGCCGCTCCTCCCGTTCGGATGGAAAAGAAATGATAGGCGCCGACATGCAGACCGGAAGCACGGGCGGCCCTATGGTCGGCCGCATAGTATTTATTGTGGACAGTGGTTCCCTCCGTACACTTGATGTAGCAGAAGCTCACACGGTAGTTTACCCCTCCCTTGGTGCGTTTGCGGCTGATGCCTCCCAAGTGAGTGATGCACAGTTTGTCCCAGTGTATGGGGTAGCGTTTGCGCCCTTTCTCGTGTTGATATTTGGATATGTCGATGCCATAGATGCGCTCCGAGGTGTGGAGCACCCTCTCCCCACGGAACAGGTCGTTGCGCCATTCGCCCACCCGCATGGCTTGGGTGTTGCTCAGTCTGAATCCGAAGCCGTTTCGTCGGCCTGCTTTCCAATGCCCTTCAAAATAGGTTCCGTCATTGCCTATGTGTGCTCCGTGTCCTTCTGGTCGAAAGAGCTTGTCCACACTGCCTATGTAGACACCTGCCGAATCCGGACGGTGGCGCCATGTGATGGGCCGTCTGATGTTGTGTCCGGCAAGTCGGGCTATGTGGGCAGCGACACTTTTAGGATAACTGGTCACCCCGTCGGGTTTCTGCCGGCTTTCTGTCTGCAAAATCAGGCAATGGTCATCCCGCAGTGTGTCTGTCACCGTGCAGGTCTCCCACTTTTCAGTTGTCTTCTTGCCGGGAAGCGCCACCCGATAGTCGGTGTGGTAGGTGATGGCCACTCGGTCGGTTGGTTTCACACATTGCAAGGTGTCGAGCAGGTGTCGCAACGAGTCGAGCCGCTTGCGTTCTTGGAAAGAAAAGCGGGAAATGGTCTCGTAACCCTCATCGATAACCGAGTGTACGCGTCGGTAGTAGGCCAATTCATCTACCTTGAAGCTAAGATGCCTGATGTCTTTTTTCAGCGAATCGATTTTCTGTGCGAGCACCTCTCTTATATCGCGCCCTGCGTATCGGTGGGCATTCAGGCTGTCATCGACTGAGACAGTGAGCCGCCCCTCACAAGAGGGGACAAGTGCCAGCCGGTCGGTCCATACGGCGGCAAGCCTACTGTGGTCGGTTCCGAAGTGCAGCAGGGGCTGTCCGTCCACTTCCAGTTGGTAGTAGCCGGTGCGCATCACCTGTGTCATGGCCCTTTGAATGCCGGCTTTAGAAGCTGTGTGGCAGTAAAGTGCCCAACCGATAAGTCCCGCCACCGTGACGGCTGCCACTATGGCAAGGGCCGTTCGTGCGGGGCGGGAACGATGTGTGTTGAATGGTCGAATCATTCAGTCGTTAAATCTTGTCGAGCGCTTGTCTAAGGTCATTGATAATGTCGTCGATGTCTTCGAGACCTACCGATAGTCGGATAAGGTCGGGTGCGATGCCGGCTTGGCGCAGTTGTTCTTCGCTCAACTGCCGGTGGGTGTGGCTGGCGGGGTGGAGCACGCAGGTGCGTGCATCGGCCACGTGAGTCACAATATTAATCATCTCCAACGAGTCCATAAACCGGATGGCCGTCTCGCGGTCGCCTTTCAGTCCGAAGGCCATCACGCCACACGACCCTTGGGGAAGATATTTTTGGGCACGGGCATGGTTGGCGTCACCTTCCAGACCACTGTAGTGTACCCATGCCACCCGCGGGTCGGCTGCCAGAAACTCGGCCACGGCCTGTGCATTCTCGCAGTGCCGGGCCATGCGCAGGTGGAGTGTCTGCAAACCGAGGTTGAGGATAAATGAATTCATGGGAGCGGGAATAGACCCCAAGTCGCGCATGAGTTGTGCCACGAGTTTGGTGATGTACCCCAATTTCCCGAAGTTTTTGACGTATGTGAGTCCGTGGTAGCTCTCGTCCGGAGTGCAGAGTCCGGGATATTTGTCCGCATGGGCCATCCAGTCGAACTTACCGCTGTCCACCACCACACCGCCCACTTGTGAGGCCGTGCCGTCCATATACTTGGTGGTGCTGTGGGTCACGATGTCGGCTCCCCATTCAAAGGGGCGGCAGTTGATGGGGGTGGCAAAGGTGTTGTCCACGATGAGGGGTACGCCATTGCGGTGGGCAATGTGTGCAAACTTCTCGATGTCGAGCACCGCACAACCGGGATTGGAGATTGTTTCACCGAAAAGGGCCTTGGTGTTGGGGCGGAAGGCACGCTGTATTTCCTCCTCGTCGGCCTCGGGGTTGACGAAAGTACACTCGATGCCGAGTTTCTTCATGGTCACGCCGAAGAGGTTGAATGTGCCACCGTAGATTTCTGTGGAGGCCACAATGTGGTCGCCGGCCCCACAGATGTTGAACACGGCATAGAAGTTGGCTGCTTGTCCGCTGCTCGTGAGCATGGCACCGACTCCACCTTCGAGCTGCGCTATCTTGAGAGCCACGGCATCATTGGTGGGATTTTGCAGGCGGGTGTAGAAGTAGCCTTCTTTCTTCAAGTCGAAGAGCATGGCCATTTCTTCACTATTGTCATACTTGAATGTGGTGCTTTGGATGATGGGCACTTCAATCGGTTCCCCGTTTTTAGGCTTGTAGCCACCCTGTACGCAGAGCGTCGCCGGTTTCAGTTGCTTTGTCATATTCTGTCTGTTGTGATTGTTGAATACTTGATTGCAAAGGTAGACATTTTTACTTGAAAACGTTCGGGCGGCTTCCTAAACTTCACATATTTTCAGCCCTTATAGACGATTTGTTTGTTGATACCGGCTATTTTTACTACTTTTGTAGAAAAAGAGACGAGAATATCAATTCTGTTGACGATGAAACGACTATTCCTTATGTTCGCTATGACGGTCGTGACTGCCACGCTTGCTGCACAAACCGGCAATATACTCACCGACCGCATCATTGAACAACTGCATCTATATCCGCAGGAGAAGACCTATATCCATGCCGATGCTGCCGACTATGCACCCGGCGACCGGGTGTGGCTGAAAGTCTATGTGGTGAAAGCCTTGAGCCACGAACCGGTCAATGAGAGCCGTTACGCCTATGTGGAGTTGCTCGACCCGGCCGGCACCTTGGTCACCCGCATCCGCATCATGGGGCGTGAAGGACTTTATGCCGGCTATGTGGACATCCCTTCTTCAGCAGTTGCCGGCCGCTACCGCTTGCGGTCGTACACCCGTTTGTCGGCGGCCCTTCCCCGTTATGACAGTTGGATTACGCTTTATATAGGTGGTCGGAAAGGCAGCGACCGCCATACCGACTCAACCTCTACCGATACGGCATCACTCTCGGGTGCTGATACCGCCGGGGCATTGACTTATGAACGGCGTGACCATCGCATCATTGTGAGAACTTCCCTTCCCGGCGACTCCCTTTTCCTTATGGCCCATTGCCGGGCCTATCCTTTCTTCCTGGGTCCTATTGCGGCCCAAAGACCTGTCTCCTTGCTGCGCGACTCCATTCCGCAAGGTGTCGTGTCGCTGCTATTGGTTGGCCCTCACGGCCATATACTTGCTGAGCGGTTGTTGCTTTCGGCCAACGACCGTGAGCGTTTGCGCCTTCATGTTGTGAGGCAGGAGGCCGCCGCGACTTCTGCCGACAGTGTGGTGCTCCGCTTGCAGGCCGTCGGTTTGCATGAAGGAGAGCGTGCCGACATCTCCGTCTCGGTCACCTCGTCGGTTGTGGCACGCCGGCATCGGCCTTCCTCAATATTGGCACACCTCTTTTTAAGTACTGATGTGGCGGGTGGACTCGAAGCCCCCGAAAACTATTACGAGCATCTTCCGCTGGCCGACCGTCTGCTCGCTTCCGGCCATTGGAGTCGTTACGACTTTTCGCGCGTGTTTTCCGGCCATTTTGTCAAAGTGCCTGTGACGGTTGAGTCTTCCCAGACCATCACCGGGCGTGTGCGCAGTTTTCTCCGCCATCGGGCTGTGCCCAATGCGCCGGTGAGTTTGATCTCTCCGCAGATAGGCATTGCAGCTTCCACTGTTTCCGATGCCCAAGGCCGTTTTTCTTTTTCCGGCATGGACTTCCCCGAGGGCACGGAATATGTGCTTCGGGCGGTCAAGCCCGAAGGTAGTGAACTCGTCGAACTGGTGGTAGACGAGCCCGACTATCCGCCTTTCAATGCCCCGGTGGGCAAAATGGGTGAGGAGGAGGCCGAGGAGATACCGTCCGGTGCCCCACTGTCTGCGGCAGTTGACGATGGCATCATGCTCGACGATGTGGAGGTGGTCACCCGCCGGCTCAGTTCGCAGAGCCGCAGCGATGCATACGCCCGTGCTGCCGACTTCTCTTTCGGTCAAAAAGAAATCCGCGAGATCGATGCCACCTGTCTTCACGAATTGTTGCGTAGAGTGCCGGGAGTGTTTGTGCGCGAGAACAAATGTTATATTCGAGCCACCACAACCATCTATGGCGACAATCCGGCGGCTATCGTGCTCGACGGTGTCTTTCTTGAAAATGATTACGACCTCGACATCATCCGGATGCAGGATGTGGCCCGCGTGGATGTTTTCAAGACCGGCACTACCGCCATTTGGGGCACGCGTGGGGGCAGTGGGGTGATTTCCATCACGACCAAGACCGGCAATTACACCTCCCAGGCTGCCGAACATCTCAACCAGAAGAAGATAGTTCCGTTGGGCTATCAGAAACCTGTGAAATTTTCAGCCGGCCTCGGCATCAGGAAAACACTTTATTGGAATCCCAATGTCGTGAGTGACAGGCTCTCTTTCAGTCTTGGCAACACCTCGGGACCCTGCCGCATGGTGGTGGAGGGGGTGACAAGCGAAGGGCGTCTGATACATGAGGAAGTGACGCTCGATGCCCGGCGTGATGCCAAATAACCTTTACAAAAACGTCCTCGTGAAGATTCTTCAAATAGAGAGGAAAACCGGTGCCGAGAGGGTGAAAAAGCACACCGATTTTCCCATTTGGGTTTTTCGGGCCCGTGAAAGGGCCACACTTGGAAGCCAAAAGGGCCCCGGTTGCATCGCAACCGGGGCCCTTTTGCAAGCTCTTTTGGGCTTCTTCAAGCCTATTTATGGGCTTTGGAATGTGTTAATAATATTCAAACAGTTGATTGTCAGCAGTTTAAAAACATTGCTCAAAATCGCTTATTTTCTTCCATCCGGTTGCTTGTTGGAAATATCGCACGTACGGAGGCCGAAAAACAACAAATGGTTTGACAAAATCAACCGGTCGCTTATTTGCCGAATGGGAAAAGTCCGTAGAGCTCGGCATCTATCTGGTCGGTGATTTTCTTGAAATCCCGCACGTCGTTCTCAAAATTCACCGTGTCACCATCCACGATGATGAGTTGGCCCTTGTAGTCCTTGATCCAATTTTCATATCGCTGATTGAGCCCGTTGAGGTAGTCAATGCGGATAGACTTTTCAAACTCGCGACCGCGCTTCTGTATGTGCCCGACGAGGGTGGGGATAGACGAACGGATATAAATCATCAGGTCGGGCAGTTTCACGAGCGAAATCATCAGTTCGAAGAGATCACTGTAGTTGGCGAAGTCGCGGTCGCTCATCATGCCCATTTCATGGAGATTGGGGGCGAAGATGCGGGCATCCTCAAAGATGGTGCGGTCTTGAATCACGGTGTCGTTGCGTCGTGAAATCTCCACAACATCGCGAAACCTCTTGTTGAGAAAGTAGATTTGCAGATTGAACGACCATCGGTTCATATCCTTATAGTAATCCTCCAGGTAAGGGTTGTTGTCTACCGGCTCAAACTGCGGATCCCATCCGTAGCGTTTGGCGAGCATCTTGGTGAGCGTAGTCTTTCCGCTACCGATATTTCCTGCTATAGCTATGTGCATAAGATTATGGTTGTTTTTTGTTTTTGCTTGTCAGAACAGCCCGAAGAGCTGTGCGTCTATACGGTCGATGATGGTTCCAAAGTCTTTGGGATTGTGTTGGAAATCCATGTTGTCCACATCCACTACGAGTAGCTTTCCATCATATTTATGGTAGAGAAAATCCTCATATCGCTCATTGAGTCCTTCGAGATATTCGATGGGGATTTTCTGTTCATAGTCGCGGCCGCGCCGTTGTATGTTTTGTACCAAATGGGGAACCGAAGCTCTGAGGTAAATCATCAATTCGGGATATTTCACCACCTCAAGCATGTCTTCAAACAGCTCCATATAGGTTTCGAAGTCGCGGTCGGACAGATTGCCCTGCTCCTTGTTGTTGGCCACAAACACGTAGACCCCTTCGTATATCGAGCGGTCTTGTATCACTGTGTGGTCGGTTTTGGCTATTTTGAGCAAATCCTTAAACCGCTCTTTCAGGAAGAATACCTCCATGTTGAACGACCAGCGCGGAATGTCCCTGTAATAGTCTTCAAGGTAGGGGTTGAAATCCACTTGCTCAAATCTCGGTTCCCACCCGTAGTGGCGGGCCAGAAGCGTGGTGAGTGTGGTTTTTCCGCTACCGATATTTCCTGCTATGGCTATGTGCATGACGTTGTTGTTTCGTTATAGTCCCTCTTTGTCAAATTGCTGCAAAGGTAGTAAATTTCCACCGAAGTCCGTGCATAACCTTTATATAATTTTGAGGGGAAGGGTAGGGAAGTGCTTTCAGCTTCCGAGTGTGGCTATTTCACAAACTCAAAAAGCTCAAATAAGAAAGGCGGAAAGCTTTTCCGGTGGTTTAAGGCTAATCTCCCATTCCGGTCGGAGAATTTAAGTGAATGTGTTTTTGTTAATTTTATTCGCCATCATCCGGTGTCAGAGTTTGACGGAGGAAATGTCCACCAGATTGTTGACGATGGCATAAATGGTCAAACCGGCGGGAGAATGTATTTGCAACTTCTTGGCAATGTTGCGGCGATGGGTGATGACGGTATTGATGGATATGCACAGATGGTCGGCGATTTCCTTGTTGGTCATTCCCTGCACCAAGCTCACGATGACATCTTTCTCCCTGTCGCTCAACATGTCTTCGGCATTGGGATTTTGATTGATCATGTTGGAGATTTTCACGCTGACATCATTTTGCTTCGACTTGGCCTCCAAACGCCTGATTACCGGTATAAAGATGTGATCCTCCACCTGGGCGTGCATGTTCAGCCAGTCTTCATTATTATAAATATTGTATAGCGTGGCACTCAACTGATTGTTGTGAAGGCCGTCGGAAGGAAGATACTTGATGATGATGTTTCTCAATTCCCTCACCTTTTGGTCGGTCTGGCCGTGGTGCTTGGAGAATGTTTCTATGTCGTAGGTGGAAGAGACTTCTCCATCCAACAGGCGCTGCACGTATGGGAAAACCATCTTCTCTTCATACTTCATGTGATTGGTGATGCTATGGGCATACTCGTCGTAGAGGCGGAGGATGAGACGTGCGAGATTATCATTCTCGTCTAACGCCGCCACCAACTGCTTGCGGATGAACGGCAACTGGAAGTCGAGATAATATTCATGCGATGCCCGAAGATACTGAAGCAGTGTGGGGATAGATAACTTGTCAGAGTCATTAAGATCGCGAAAGCCGTTGGTGGTGAAGTTTACCACGGCCAAAAAAGTATAAGTGTCGACATTCTGCTCCTCACAAACCTCCCGGACGGTCTTGTCGCCAAAACCAAGATTGATGCCAAAACACCCAAGATTCTGGAGAAGATTGTAGTTGTCGCTTATGATGGAGATCATCTGATCGTCCGCCTCATACATTTTTTGATTTTTCATCTCTCACATTAAAATGGCGTCATCACACCGCAAAAAACAGTGTTTTGACAAATTCACAACGTTGCGGATGCAAAAATAATCATTATTTACGAAATACACAATCATCATTTATAGGTATTTTATCATAAGACGCAAAAAGTTTTTTTATTCTTTCATTCTCTTGCCATCTTCTTGTGGAAAGCATGAAACAATAAGAGATTTTTGGCCTCGATTTCTTAAAATATGTTCTTTGTGATGTTGTAAAGTTAATAAACCTTAACGGGGGGGGTAAATTTGTTAAAAGTGATAGAATCTAAAAATAAAAACTACCTTTGCAATCGATTAAGCCAATGAGAAGCTGACATTGTACCGATATGCAATGCGTGTTAAAATTGAAGGAACCGGCGACAAGCGTGCAACGCGTATGAGAGAGGGTTAAAATTGAGGAATCATTTGATAGGCACAACACCCGAAAATAACAACTTATGATGTTGAGACATTAGACGACTGCTCACATATATCATATAGACGACAAAGTTTAGCTTTTCTAAGAACTGATAAGAACAAGAACCTCTGTAGGCCTTTCGGCCTCAAAGCCTGGAGATGGAGCATTGGAGCAGACGACTCCAACTCGTCTCCACGGCTTTCGGTTAAATTCCGGCATATTCCCGCACGGTCAAAACCGTGCAGGGGCATGATTTCTAAGAACAATATCAACTTTTAATTAAAAAAGAAAACATGAGACGATTATTTTTGTTTGTATTGTGCCTGCTGGCCGTAGGGTTGGCAAAGGCAAAGCTACAGGTGTCTACGGAGAGTGACGGCACCGTGGTGTTGACGCTGCAAAGCAGTGGAGATCTTGCCAATGAGTTTACCTATAAAGACTATGCCAAGTATCAGGCTTCGGACTTTCTCCAACCGTATCTTAATGCCACTAAAATCAAGGTAGTAACTGCCAATGGAGTTAAAATGTCTAATGACGATGTTGACCGTTTATGCGGTATGACAGAGGAAGAAAATAATTTTCCGAAGGTGAACAAACTTGATATGGAGTTTGCTGCAGTTCAAAATGACAGTAAATTGACAAACTTAGGTTTTATGGATAATTTGAAAACGATTATTTATCCTCGTACTACGACTGTCATTCCAAACATGAATTATAAGAACTGTAAGATAGAAAATGTAATTATACCTAATAATGTGTCGCGCAGTGTGACTATTTCAACCCAGGTTTTTGGAAATTCTATTAAGACCCTTGTGCTAGGAGATGTTGATCCTAATGGTACGAGTAAGATAGAGCAACAAGCATTTCTTAATTGCAACAATCTCACATCTGTAGACTTTGGCTTTGGCTGGAAGACCATCGGTCGCCAAGCTTTTATGGACTGCACGGCATTGAAAGAAATAACTCTACCGGAAGGTTTGGAGAAAATTGAATATGGTGCGTTTTCCGGAGCGGCAATCGAAGCTATACGTCTACCCAACACATTAAAAAAGATAGAAGGAACGGCATTTAGATGCCATCATTTGAAAAGCATCACTATTCCAGCCAGTGTAGAACACATTGAGGGACAAGCCTTTCAAGAAAATTATGAATTGACAGATGTATATGTATTAGGGAAAAACACAAAGGCTGACAATCAAGCTTTTGACGAGGCTGCTGTTACTCAATTTACATATAGCAATCCAAGTGGCATCTCCCCTGTAACCCGTGCCCAATATACTCGTGGTGTCGGTGGTAAACCTATTGCCATGCTCCACTACCCTGAGGAAGCAAAAGATAAGTATGTGAATCCAAGCTCGAATGGGGTAGGCGGTTACACTCAAAATGTTATGTCTGTAACCGGAGATACATGGCCGACATTGGAAAATGGCAAATATTCTGTTTGTACCGGCGACTATGCCGGATGGAACAACTTTGTATTGACTACTAAAACAAATTCAGAGGAGATTTGGACCGACGACAAGCGAGTTGATGATAAATGGTACACCATGTGTTTGCCATTTGCCATGACTAGAGTGCAACTGGAAAGTGCATACGGCGCAAAGGTGGAAGTGGTAGAGTTTTCGGGCGTTGAGGTAACAAAAAATACAGCTACCAATGATAAGTTTATTAAGCTGAAGTTTAAGAAACAAGTGGAGAGCACTGTTGCCCATTGTCCATATATGATTCATCCCGCCCTCCACGCAGGTACAACTACGGGTGTGGTAAACACCATTGTCGGCATCAAAAAAGAGGCAGAAGAGCAATCCAAGCTTGATGCAATGCAGAAGACTTTTACAGAAGATGGGGTGACATATACATTTATCGGCAACTACACGGTAGGTAAGAATCTGCCTCAATACACCTATTATTACTATTCGGGAAAAGACGAAAGTATTTATAAAAACGGTTTCTACAAATGGGTAAATGCCACTGGGGGCACATGGACTCGTTACACAGCCTGCGTGCTGCTCGACAAGGACAATGGGGCCAATGCCAAAGCGGTGACGATATTCTATGAGGATCCTGACAACACAGTGACAGGCATTGAGTCTCCGACTGTGGTACCGGCTACACCAAGCAATCTGTCGGTCGGTAAGGTGATGAACCTTAACGGGCAGGTGGTGCGCATGAGCAGTACAAGCCTTGCTGGATTACCCAAAGGCATCTATATCGTGAATGGAAAGAAAATCGCAGTACATTAAAATTAAAAAACAAAAATCATGGAAAGAAAGAAGATATATATGGCTCCCGTAACTGATACTGTGCTGGTGATGGTTGAAAAATTTATTTGCCAAAGTGAAACGAAAGATAGTGCAAGTATTGGGGGCAATGGAAGCCCTAATGAACAGAATCAAGATGAAATCCTCCCCGGAGGCCCGGGAGTTTCCGGTGCCAAAAACAACAATATATGGTCGGACTGGGATGACGACTAACAAATATTTTTTGAAATGGATTCGTGAGAATCGTAGCATTTGAGATTTGATTTATACTTAATTTGTCAAGCCGGAGCGTGTCGAGAGATACACTCCGGTTTCTTGTACACCTTAATAAGATATATGAAACGGCATTAAATCTGAATAAAATAAAAGAGAAGTTTTCCTTTTTCGAAAGATAGTTTCCGTGTTTGGTGCTTTTTAACTAACTTTGCACTCTCGAAAAGACAGTTGGTATTTTATAGTGTTATAACATGGTTATGGATAATATTGATAAAAAGAAAGAGTTGCAAGAGTGCAAAAGTGAGCAGTGCACGATAGAGGCACGAAAGATGCTCCGTCGCAAACTCGACCTGTTGCTGCGAACGGGAGAACTGTTGGTGGAGAGTTCGGCCGATACGAGCCGGATATTACGCAACATGAAGCGTTGTGCAGCCTATCTGGGATTGCCTGAAGATTCGCTCCATATTCACGTCACCTACAATATGTTGCAAGTGAATCTCAGTGACGAGGAACACTCTTTCTCCAAGTTTCAGCGGTGTGACAAGCATGGCATCAACATGACAACCATTCAGGACATCAGCAAACTCACATGGGAAGCCATCAGTCAAGACTATTCTCTCGAGAAATACAGCGAAGAACTTGAACGCATCGCCACGGCCAAACGCTCTTACAGCGAGTGGATGGTGGCCATCTGCGCCGGTTTTGCCTGCGGTGGCTTCTGCATCCAGTTCGGCGGCGACTGGCCCGCTTTCTTTTATGCCTCCATTGCAGCCATTTTGGGCAACCGCTTCCGCATGTACCTCAACCACCTCGGTTCCAATGTGTTCTTCAATATCGCAGTGGCGGCTTTCGTTTCTACCTTAATCGCATGGCTCACAGCCCAAATCTCCACACCGGCGGCGATGGCTTTCATTCCCAAAATCCTTCAACCGCTCCTGATCTCCACCACTCCTTGGCATCCGATGATGGCCTGTGCCCTCTTCATCGTGCCGGGTGTGCCGCTTATCAACTTTGTGAGCGACATGCTCGACAACCATATTGAGGTGGGACTCGTCAGGGCTACCAACACACTGCTCATGATCTTTGCCATGTCTTTTGGCATAGCCTTGGCCATCAAGTGTTTCGGTATCGACAGTTTTGTGCATGAATTGAGCATGACCCCTCATCATAAATTTTGGGAGTATGCCCTTGCAGCGGCTGTCTCGTCGATGGGATTTGCCACCATCTTCAACGTGCCCAAGCGGCTCATGCCGTGGATCGCCATTGGCGGTATCATTGCCGTATGTTCCCGCAATTTCATCAATCTCGGGCCTGCCAATGGCAATATCGGTCTCGGCATGGGTCCCATCGTGGGCACGCTCTGCGGCACGGCCATTGTCAGTATCATCAATATCAAGGTGGTGCATCTGCTCCATACTCCCCACCAGTGCATCACCATCCCTATCGGTATCCCTATGGTTCCGGGCGTATTGATGTATCGCGCGCTCTACGGTATCATCAACATGCAGGGCGTGGTGGGTGAAGTGACCTTTGCCACCCATAATGCCATCAACGGTTCGCTGCTCATCATCATGATTGCCATTGGTGTAGCCATCCCCAACGTCTTTGCCCGCAAGTGGATAGCCCCCAATCGCAAGAAGAAGTTGGCCCGGCTCATCGAAGAACGGAAAGCCAGAGGCAAATTTATCGATCTGCACGAATTTTCCGTATAGCGTAAAGACCAAATACCGCTGCCGGCAAATGGCAGGGGGATATAAATAGAAAAGGTGACACTTTTGTCAGTCGACTCGTGCCATAATTGTCAAATGACAGTTTTGGCACGGTTTTCGTATAGAATGGGGTGTACGCAATAAAAACGACAACTTAAATACATATAATTATGAACATCAAACCATTAGCAGACAGAGTGCTGGTACTTCCTGCGCCGGCCGAAGAAAAAGTAGGTGGAATCATCATCCCTGACACAGCAAAGGAAAAACCGCAACGCGGCAAGGTTGTAGCCACAGGTAAAGGTACTAAAGACGAAGAGATGCTCTTGAAAGAGGGCGACATCGTGCTCTATGGCAAGTATGCCGGTACTGAACTTGAGTTCGGCGGCGAGAAATATCTCATGATGCGTCAGAGCGATGTGCTCGCAGTGGTAGAGGAATAATAAAAGTAGATTACTGTTTTTCAATTCTTAAATTTAAAAAGATATGGCAAAAGATATTAAGTTTGATACAGATGCACGCGACCTCTTGAAGAAGGGTGTCGATCAGTTGGCTAATGCTGTTAAAGTAACGCTTGGCCCGAAAGGCCGCAATGTGGTTTTGGAAAAGAAGTTCGGTGCTCCGCAGATCACCAAGGACGGTGTGACCGTGGCCAAGGAAATCGAACTGGAAGACAAGTTTGAGAATACCGGTGCGCAGCTGGTGAAGAGTGTGGCATCGAAGACTGGCGACGATGCCGGCGACGGTACCACTACGGCCACCATTCTCACGCAGGCTATCGTGAACGAAGGTCTGAAGAATGTGACTGCCGGTGCCAACCCCATGGACTTGAAGCGCGGTATCGACAAGGCTGTCGCTGCTGTCGTTGACTATATCAAGTCTCATGCCGAACTCGTAGATCACAACTACGACAAGATAGAGCAGGTGGCCACCGTGAGTGCCAACAACGATCCGGAAATCGGCAAGCTGCTCGCCGATGCTATGCGCAAAGTCTCCAAAGACGGTGTCATCACCATCGAGGAGAGCAAGAGCCGCGACACCAATATCGGTGTGGTGGAAGGTATGCAGTTCGACCGCGGTTACCTTTCGGGCTATTTCGTAACCGATGCCGAGAAGATGGAATGCGTGATGGACAATCCTTACATCCTTATCTATGACAAGAAGATTTCCAATCTCAAGGACTTCCTGCCTATCCTTCAGCCTGCTGCCGAGAGCGGTCGTCCGTTGCTCGTCATCGCCGAAGATGTAGACTCTGAGGCACTGACCACACTGGTTGTCAACCGTCTGCGTGGCGGATTGAAGATCTGTGCTGTCAAGGCTCCCGGTTTCGGTGACCGTCGCAAGGCCATGCTTGAAGACATTGCCGTGCTCACCGGTGGCGTTGTCATCAGTGAGGACAAGGGCTTGAAGCTTGAACAAGCTACACTTGAGATGATGGGGTCTGCTGACAAGGTAACGGTCAGCAAGGACAATACGACCATTGTCAACGGTGCCGGGCAGAAAGAGAATATCGCCGATCGCGTGGCTCAAATCAAAAACGAAATAGAAAACACCAAGAGCTCTTACGACAAGGAGAAGCTTCAGGAGCGTTTGGCTAAGTTGGCCGGTGGTGTAGCCGTGCTTTACGTTGGTGCTAACTCCGAAGTGGAGATGAAAGAGAAGAAAGATCGCGTAGACGATGCTCTTTGCGCTACACGTGCAGCCATTGAGGAAGGTGTCGTTGCCGGTGGTGGTACGACCTACATCCGTGCCCTCGAAGCCCTCAAGGATCTGAAGGGTGAGAATCAGGACGAGCAGACTGGTATCAACATTGTGGAGCGCGCCATCGAGGAACCTTTGCGCCAGATTGTGGCCAATGCCGGTGGCGAAGGTTCCGTGGTGGTGAACAAGGTGCGTGAGGGTGAAGGTGACTTTGGATACAACGCTCGCAAAGACATCTATGAGGACTTGCGCAAGGCCGGTATCATCGACCCCGCCAAGGTGGCCCGTGTGGCTTTGGAGAACGCAGCATCCATCGCAGGCTTGTTCCTCACCACAGAATGTCTCATTGTGGATAAACCCGAGGAGAAGCCTGCTATGCCGGTTGGTCAACCGGGTATGGGCGGCATGATGTAATTCCTCTTACAGCTTTTCCATAAGCGAGAAATACGAACAAGAGGGTGTGTCAAAATAGGCACGCCCTCTTTTTTTCCTTTCTCTATTATACTTTTTTGTTTCCTCCCTTACGCTGTAGCTTTTGTCTCATTTCTTCCACAATAATTCTAACAAAGCCATAAAAGCGTGTAAATGGCATGTGCAAGGTCTGTCAGGGGGGCGTTCTGAGCATAACCCGAGTCGGCAACAGTGGTGTGGAGGAGGGAAGAGGCAGTAATAGCGGTGAAGAGAAGGATTCATAAAAAGGATTATTGCTGTCTGGTAAACCTTTTGCCGCACAGCATATTACCAAAACTTTGGAAAATAAAAAGCCCTGGCTTGAGAATGTCAAGGCTTTGTGCAAAAAAAAGAGGATGTGCCTGTTTTGGCACACCCCCGTATACATGTTGAGATTTGTCTCTTTTTTCAGCGTATTCTGGAAGCTGCTAACCAATTTGCCACCAATGCTTTTTCTGCTGTGGCTTTTCCGGTTGTTGGCCGGCGGCTTCCCGAAGGAGCTGCCTATAGGTCTTCCCGCTGGAGATAATCTGATAGATTTGCCCCCAATCGGGGAGACCGGCGATGCCTCGGTCGTCAATGAAGTAGTCGGCCTTAATCTTGCGGGAGAAATGGTTGTTGTTGTGAATCTCTTCTTCCGGATAGTCTCGGTTGACAGCCCAGAATTCCACTCCCCTTTCTTTGCACCAGTCGACAGCCTCCTGCAAAGCCTTGCCTTCGCGCACACTCCACAGAATGAGGCGGTGATGATCCCGTATCAGCATACGGAGCGTCTCTGTTGCAAAGGGAAGCTCCGTACCGATTGCCGGATATTGATCTGTGACGATGGTACCGTCAAAGTCTACAGCTATTGTGGCCATCAGCGTTTGATAGAGTCGTCGTTTTTATCACCGTAATGGCTGTTGGTATAGTTGCCGTATGTTCCGTATGTCCCATAAGAACCATAACTACCATAAGAACTATAACTGCCGTACCGGCCATACCGTCCGTATTTGCCGTATCGTCCGTAGCCGTAGTAATAGCCGTATTTCTTCTTTGACATGTCGATACCATTGATGATGATAGACATGTTGGGCAGTTTGTTCTCGGCGGCCAGACTGTTGATGAGTCCAAAACTCTCTTTCGGAGTGTAGTCGGCGCGGCAGGTATATATGGTGGCGTCAGCTATGCGGCCTATTTGCAAGGTGTCGGTCACAAGACCCACCGGTGCTGTATCAATGATGATATAATCATAATGCTCGCGGAGCATCTTGACGATGGTATCAAGACTTTGGCGGTTGACAAGTTCGGCAGGATTGGGAGGAGTGGGACCGGCCATTAGCAACTCCAAATTGTTGTTGATGCCCGAAGGGAGAATCTGCTGTTGGACTTGCGCCCATGTCGGGGTGTCATGAATCAGCAGATTGGTGATGCCATGCTGGTGGTCGTCTATCTCGAAAAGCTCCGCAAGACGGGGTTTCCGAATATCCAAACCTACGAGGATGACCTTTTTGCCCAGTAGTGCGAAGCTGACGGAGAGGTTGGCCGCATTGAAGGTCTTGCCTTCTCCCGAGGTGGAAGATGTGAAGAGTATCACTTTCTCGCCTTCCTTGAGCATGAACTGGAGGTTGGTGCGCATGGAACGGAAAATCTCTTCCATCATGTTGTTTTTGTTCTCATGCACGACAATGTCAGCCTTGGTCTTGGCTGTCTCGCTGGCAATGACAACGTCTGCTATAATTGGCAACTTGGTCAGGCGCACGACATCATTGTGTCCTTCTATTCTGTAGTGGAAGAACTGGAGTATGAAAATGATTAGCGCCGGGATGCCCAGACCCAAAATCAATGCAATGAGCAGAATCATGCTTCCTTTGGGACTAACCTTACCGGCAGTCTCGGGCATGTCAATAAGTTTGCCCTTGTCTGCAGTGGCCGCCAGTGAAATGGAGTTCTCTTCACGCTTTTGCAGTAGCATGAGATACAACCCCGACTTCACATCTTGTTGGCGACCAATCTGGGTGAGGATGCGTTCTTGTTCGGGAGTGGCACCTACCTGCCCTTGATATTTGCCATATTGTGCGGCAACTGCATTGCGCTGGATGCTCATACTGTTGCGTGCTTGTCCCATGGCCCGTTTGATGCTCGAACTCAAGTCGTCGAGTTGGGAAGTCAGGGGAGTGACTGTGGGTGAGTTTTCGCTGGCAGAACGGAGTAGGCGATTGCGTTCAAGCACGATCTCGTTGTATCTGTTGATCAGCGAAGTGGCACTCTGATCCGTCAGTCCTACGTTGGAAGGAAGAGTCTGATACTTGTTGCTTGGCTCGTTCATGTATTCGCTGATGGAGTTGAGCAAGGCCACTTGAGTGTTTGCTTCTGCCAATTTCTGCGAATATTCGTCGGCATTTTGCACAGCCTGCCCTGCATTCATCTTGAGCTCCACCATGCTATTACGCTTTTTATAAGCCTCGAGTGCTCCCTCGGTTGTTCCGAGTTCGGCATTGATTTTTTCGAGACGCCCGTTGATAAATTCTTCTGTGCGGACTGCAATCTCATTCTTGTCTTCATTCGCCTGACGGTTGTAGACGATGGCAAGCTGCTTCAAATAGTCTTCGGCCCGTTCCGGAATTTGATCTTTAAGCACCAGCTGCGCTATGGTGGTTGTCTTGGAAGTCTGGCTCACGGTCAATGCATTTTGGAATTTATAGGCTGCATTGTTGGGTGACATGATGGTAACCAGTTCGACAAATCCCGTGGGCATGGCAATCGACCGATTACGGGTGAACGACAAGATTCCTACTTTGGTGCCAATGGTTGATGGCAGATTGGAGAGGTTTTTGTCGATGACGTATTCGTCGCCGTTCTTATCAATGTAATTGCCCGTTACATGAAAGCCATTTTTGGCATGTTCTATTTGTAGCGAGATGACCCCTTCAAGCTTTTCAAGATGAGAAGGGTCAAGGTCTATGCTGACCGGTTGGTTGAGATAGAGCAGGCGGTCGGTGACACGGCCACGGCTCTTGTATGTGGTATATAATTTAAGATCGCGTACAGCATCGGTGGCCATCGTATGGGACGAGAGAATCTCCATCTCGTTGTCGATACCATTGCTGTTGGTTATCATGCCGAGGTTGGCCATGTTCTGTATGCCGTTGCCCCTGCGGTTGTTGCCTTCATCATCTTTGATGAGCATTTTTGCGTAGGCCTGATATACAGGCGGGGTATAGCGCAGGTAGATGAACGCTGCGCCAATACAGATAATCAAGGAGAGTACAAACCATTTCCAATTAAGGATAAGTGTTGTGTAAATGGCTTGAAAGTCGAATGAAGACTTCTCCTCTTGTTCCTGGACGCTATCCGGAACAATGTTCTTGTTTACTTCCATTTTCTATCACTAATTTGTTAATATTTTCTTTATCTATATATGAACCTTGGGCTTTGTCGAATTTCTCTTTTTGTGGCCGGGAATTGGTTGTGTCTTGAATATTCATGCCATAAAGCTTTCTTCGTCGGTGAAGACCGGCTTGTTATTGTGAAAGTGACTGACAGATACTCCTTTGGTATGGCTGGAGAAGAATTCAGTCTCGTTCTTCAGCCAGTTGCAACAGATATTGGCCATAGCCGTTTTTGCGCATGGGTTGTGCAAGCGTGCAAAGCTCATGGGCAGAAATCCATCCTTGTTTGAAAGCGATTTCTTCCAGACATGCCACTTTGAGTCCTTGGCGTTTTTCTATACATTCGATAAACGTGCTGGCTTCCGATAGGCTGTCGTGTGTGCCGGTGTCCAACCATGCGAAGCCGCGTTGTAGCGTACGCACTTTCAGACTGTTTTGAGACAGATATTCCTGATTGACTGTCGTAATTTCCAATTCTCCCCGTTGGCTGGGCTTGATACCTTTTGCTATTTCCACCACATTGTTGGGATAAAAATAAAGTCCAACTACAGCGTAATTGCTTTTAGGGTGCTCTGGCTTCTCTTCAATGCTGAGACAGTTGCCGCTCTTGTCGAATTCGGCTACGCCATAGCGTTCAGGGTCGGTTACGTAATAGCCGAAAACGCTGGCAAGTCCCTGCTCTGTTGCTTTCACGCTTTCCCGAAGCAGCCCCGTAAGTCCGGCCCCGTGGAAGATGTTGTCACCAAGTACCAAGCAGACATTGTCGTCTCCGATAAACTTTTCACCTATGATAAATGCTTGTGCCAATCCGTCGGGTGATGGTTGTTCGGCATACTCAAAGTTCACTCCAAGTTCATGCCCGTCCCCCAAAAGCCGTCGGAATCCAGGTAGGTCGAAGGGAGTTGAGATGATCAGAATGTCGCGGATGCCGGCCAACATAAGCACTGACACCGGATAATAAATCATCGGCTTGTCAAAAATAGGAATCAGTTGTTTGCTGATGCCTTTGGTGATGGGATACAGCCGGGTGCCGGAGCCGCCGGCTAAAACAATACCTTTCATTATTTCTTTTTATTTTTTCTCATGGTTAGTATGCGTGCTTGTCGGGAACAAACAGACTCTTAGCCGTCATGGCGATAATCTTCAAATCAAGGAAAAACGTCCAATTCTCATTATACCAAATGTCACGGTGAATGCGCTCTTCCATTTGCCAAAGCTCTTTGGTCTCTCCTCGGTAACCTGTCACTTGTGCCCAACCGGTAATACCCGGCTTGGAAAAGTGGCGCACCATGTATTTGTCTATCAATTTTGAATAAATCTCCGTGTGATGCAGCATGTGGGGACGTGGGCCTACAATACTCATATCTCCTTTCAACACATTGATGAATTGCGGGAACTCATCGATGTTGGTCTTCCGCATGAAGCTGCCAAACGCAAATTTGCGCGGGTCGTTTGCTGTAGCCTGCACGGTGTCGGCATCTTTGTTCACGTGCATGGAACGGAATTTCAGGCATTGGAATGTCTCGCCAAGAAAACCGGTCCGGGCTTGGCGGAAGAAAACCGGTCCGGGGCTTTGCAGCTTGATGAGCAGTGCGATGATGGGAAATAGCGGAAGCATACATAGGCAAATGAATCCGCTTACGAGCAGGTCGAAGCCGCGCTTCAATATGCGGTTGCTCATGAGTGTGAGCGGTTCTTTGCGATTGGTGAACAAAGTCTGCCCCATGAAAGGTTCGCTTATCAGGTTCAGCTTGTAGTTGGCGAACATGCGGGGGAGGTAATAAAACTGAATGACATTTTTGTCACAAAACCTCATTATTTCAACAATCATGTCTGCATCATTGTGAGAGAGACAACAGAATATGTCATCCGCAAAGCGTGAAGGAGCTTGTGCGTTTGGTTCTGCATTTTCCGCCTTGAACTCCATGTTGTCGTGCATAAAATGATGCAACTCCTCATAAGAGCCCAAACGCTTGAAACCTTCAGGGGCTTTTTCTATATCATGGTCAGCATAATATCCCTTGATGTGATAGCCGGTAAACGGAAGTGCTGTGATTTTTCTGTAAAGATCACAAACGGCCGGATCATTTCCGACAAACACTACGCTTCGAGTGTTGCCACCGGCTATGCGGTATTTTCGTAATATCAGTAGTTCCAACAGTCGGGAGGCAATAAGAACCAAACAGAATGACACGAAATAGATGATGGTAAACCTGAAGAACCCTCCACCGTCGCAGATTAACCGGAGGCAGAGAAAGAGGCATGCCGAGTGAATGGCTGCCAAGCGGACAGACCGGTATAAAACTTGCTCGAAAGTGACCTGGCGGAGATGTATGATCGTTGATGACAGATACTGGGCCACCATCATGGCGAAAATGGCAACGATGATCGTCATCCGTGGCTGAGCGTGAAAGAAAAGGGGGACAAGCTTTGGAAAAAAACGGATGTAGACAAGCAGAATGGCTGTGGCAATGGCAAAATCGGCAGCAATAACCATCCTACGGATGATGTTACTGCCATTTGCGTAATATTGCTTGGAACCGTTTGATATTTTACTCACTTTGTCTGTTATCTTTTAGAAATCAGTGCAAAGGTAATAAAATTAATTGAAAATTGAAAAAGGAAGCGGAAATTATGTGCAGTTTTTGCTAAATAACCATCAGAAATCTTTTCCGGATGTGCTGATTTTTTTTAAAGATGGTGGCGAACCCGTGTGTTTTGATAGTTTTATTTTGTTTTTTCGACCAGTAGTGTACTTCGTTTGGTGGGAAAAAAGAAAATAAATTTTGAGGTCTCGATAAAATGTGTTACTTTTGTAACGGAATAATCACATAATGAAGAAAAAACATTAAAAAACGTATGATGAGTTTTTTGCAGAAAATATTGGGTAAAAAAACGGAAGAACAGCGTGTCGGAGGCATGGAAGACTTCATGACATTAGTTAGAGTTTATTTTCAGGCTTCGCTGGCTACTACATTGGGAATCACTAATTTGGCAATGCTTCCGGATTTGCGAACATTCAAAACGACACTCCGTGTTCCTACCCAAAACAATAAACTTGGAGTGGGGGAGAAAAGCCAATGCAAAAAGATGATGAAGAATCTTTACGGTATGGACGATTCCTTTTTCAAGGAGATAGACCAAAGCATTCGTAAGAATTGCCATAAACTGCAAGATGTCAACACCTATCTTATTCAATTCCAAGGTTTCACCCAAGACATTATGATGCTTATGGGCAACCTGATGAAGTTTAAACTGCGCATCCCTTCGTTCTTTAAAAAGGCTATTTACACCATGACAGAGAAGCAGGTGAATGACCTTTTTGTGAAAAATGACTATACCGATCCGGGGGTGATGAAGGCTGTGTTGGCTGTCCGGCAGTATAATGGGCGCTTAGGATTTTCCCAAAGATGGATTACCGACTTTGTCTATCGGGTGGTGATGCTGGCCAAGAAAGAGCCCAAACCTTCCGATGAAGATGTGGAGAAGCTCAAGAGGTGATGTCTTGGACTGCATCATTTGTAGGCGAGCGTTATCGGTGATTGCTAAATAAAAACTTTAAGGAATATTTGGCATTTTCAAATTATTCGACTAAATTTGTAGCCAAATTGTAATCGACTATGACAGCTAATGAGAAAACTTTAAATGTGTTCACCACCCGGGTGAGGCAGATGATTCTCCAATACAAGGCAACGCGTAAGGAGAATGAAGAGCTCTATGCCATGGTGGACGAGCGCGATGCCAAGATCAAGCAGCTCGAGGCGCAGTTGACCCAGGCCCATAACGATTACAACAGTCTCAAGATGGCCAAGATGATTGAAATCACAGATGGCGACATGGAGGGTGCCAAATCCCGCGTAGCCAAACTCATCAGAGACGTCAATAAATGTATAACGCTACTGAGTGACAAATAAATCGGAGCGATGGCTGAAGAAAACAACAAGTTACACATAAAATTGCATGTATACGATACGGACATCTCGGTAAACGTGTTGCGTGACGACGAGGCCTATTATCGTAGGGCAGCCAAACTGATTACAGATACAGTAAACACCTATGCAGCTGTGTTCAAAGGACGCAAGACTGACAAGGAGTTGCTGTATATGGCTCTTATCGACATAGCCTTGAGGTTTGAAAAAGAGTCTGGCCGCAATGATACAGCACCTTATAGTGATATTCTCGGAAAGTTGACTTCAGAAATCGAAGAAGCACTCAAGTGACAGAGAATATTTAATACAATAATAATATGATTGGTATAATAATTTCGGTCGTGGCAGGCCTTGTTATAGGCGGAGCCGTCGGCTATTCTATTTTCCGTTATGTGATAAAAGGAAAATATAACCAAATGATGGATGCGGCCAATAAAGAGGCCGAAGTTGTCAAAGAGAAAAAACTCCTTGAGGTCAAAGAGAAGTTTCTGAATAAGAAAAGCGAACTTGAGAAAGAAGTTCAGCAGCGCAACCAGCGCATACAGCAAAATGAGAACAGACTCAAGCAACGGGAAATAAGCCTCAATCAGCGGCAGGAAGAGCTCGGCCGTCGCAAGCAAGAGGTGGAGCAGGGCCAACAGCGTGTGGATAACGAGAAGAAGCTGCTTGCAGTGAAGCAACAAGAACTCGAGAAGATGCAGAAGCAGGAACAGGCCAAGCTTGAAGAACTCTCCGGACTGTCGGCGGAAGAAGCCAAGTTGCGATTGGTGGAGAGTCTCAAAGATCAGGCTCGCCTTGATGCGGCAAGTTATGTGAATGAGATTATGGACGAAGCCAAGCTGAACGCCAACCAGCAGGCTAAGAAGATCGTCATTCAGACTATACAGCGCGTGGCTACCGAAACAGCCATCGAAAACTCCGTGAGCGTCTTCCACATTGACAATGATGAGGTGAAAGGCCGCATCATAGGCCGTGAAGGTCGTAATATCCGTGCCTTGGAAGCTGCAACAGGTGTTGAGATAGTGGTTGATGACACGCCGGAGGCGATTGTCATTTCGGCTTTCGATCCCATTCGCCGGGAAGTTTGCCGACTGGCTCTTCACCAGTTAGTGGCCGACGGGCGCATTCATCCGGCCCGAATAGAAGAGGTTGTCGCCAAGGTGAAGAAGCAACTCGACAATGAGGTGATTGAGACAGGAAAGCGCACTGCCATCGATTTGGGCATTCATGGTCTGCACCCCGAACTGATCCGCATAGTCGGTAAGATGAAATACCGTTCTTCTTATGGTCAGAATCTTTTGCAGCACGCCCGCGAGACAGCCAATCTCTGCGCGGTGATGGCATCGGAACTGGGACTCAATCCCAAGAAAGCCAAGCGTGCCGGACTGTTGCATGATATAGGCAAGGTGCCTGATGAGGAGAGTGAGTTGCCCCATGCACTTTACGGAGCCAAGATAGCAGAGAAATATAAGGAGAAACCCGACATCTGCAATGCCATTGGAGCCCATCACGATGAGATCGAAATGAATACGCTTTTGGCCCCTATCGTGCAGGTGTGTGATGCTATTTCCGGTGCCCGTCCGGGTGCCCGTCGCGAGATTGTCGAGGCCTACATCAAGCGTCTCAATGATCTTGAGGCCATCGCCATGAGCTATCCCGGTGTGACCAAAACCTACGCCATTCAGGCTGGTCGTGAGCTCCGTGTCATTGTGGGAGCCGACAAGATGGATGATGCCGAGAGCGAAAAGTTGTCAAGTGAGATCGCCACCAAGATTCAAAACGAGATGACTTATCCCGGACAGGTGAAGATCACCGTGATTCGTGAAACCCGTTCTGTGGCATACGCCAAGTAGGTTTTGTGTCTCTGGTGCCATTGGCAAGATATTATTATCATTTTATACAAGAAAGACCGTAGTCCTTGATGCAGGGACTGCGGTTTTTCGTTTTTGTCTCTGTGGAGTCTTTTTCTGTTCCTGTTGTTCTTTCTGATCTTCTTAGTTCTATTGTAACAAACTTCATCTTTGGGTATCGGTATATAGCAAGAAGCCTATCACATTGGTAAAAGAGCATTACATGCCCTTCAGCCCCAAATGTATAGTGCCTGTCATGAAACTCTTTGAAAGTTCCCCAACAGGTGATAACCTCATGCCAAAGAGCCTCAATGATGATGTGAAATAGGCACACTTAGAAAGCATTTTTAAGCTTAATGACAGCTCCTTGGACCCAAATGAATCAGTCGCTTGGATGCTTTGACAGATTTATTAGAGGATAGTGACGAAAAAAGGAAGCACACAAGTGCTTCCTTAGCTATTGCAAAGATACGATAAAAATAAAGGAAATGCAAATAGAATGCGAATATATCTTACATCTCACGAGGATGGTTAGAGAGGGCATAGAGGAGAGGTGATTTCTACATGATAAGGGGCTTGTCGGTCTTCATAGTGTTAATTTTGTACAATAAGGATAATTTTTCTCGATAATCTTTTGAGAATAAGATAAAAAAAACTATCTTTGCAGCAGAATAACATAAGAAAGTATCGGAACTTTCCGACAAAAGATATTTTTTTGATTTGTTTTAGTAGATTAGTTTTTAAGTAGTTTGTTTTTGAAAATCGGTTGTCGTGAGACATCCGATTTTTTTTGTGCAATTCACCAAGCTTGTGTTTTATATTTATGACACATCCCAACATGCTACGCCGTTTGCGTGCAGAAAAAACAGAAGAGGACGCGACATGCGAAATGTACACAGCCGGAGGCTTGAATGAAGAAGAGTGGTGTATGGCGATACTTAAAATTATAGGAAATAAAAAAAGCGATGACCTTCGCAGGCAACCGCTCCAAATCTTCAATAGGTATTAGTTCTTTAAGGTAAAAAGATTGTTTTCAGGATAACAGTTGCAAAGTTAAGACATTTTTTCAAACGGCCAAACTTTTCCAGATTCTTTTTTTAATAAAACTTGCCGTGTGCCCACACATTTGTAAATATTAACTTTTTATGTGTGACAAGGTTGCTTTTTATAGTTTCTGGAGATAAAGTGGGTATAGCCCAATAAGAACAAAAAAGCGCGCCCAAAGCCATAGTCCGGACACGCTTTTTCATAAGTTAGAAGATTCTCTGCTATTTCTTTTTTATTTTCTCCACGTATGCATCGATTACGGCCACAGCGGTGATGTTCACCACATCAGCCACCGAACTTTCAAAGTCTGTGAAATGGATGGAATGGTTTAAGCCCATTTGGATGGGGCCGACAATCTCCACATCGCTGTCGAGTGCCTGAAGCAGCTTATAGCTTCCGTTGGCACTGCTCATGTTTGGGAATACGAGTGTGTTTACATCGTATCCCTTGAGCCGGGTGAAAGGAAATTTGTCGTCACGCAGCTTGCGGTCCAGAGCAAAGTTCACTTGCATCTCTCCGTCAATGATCATATCGGGATATTGCTGCTGCAGCTCTTCCACGGCCTTGTGTACTTTCAACGGGCTACCCACCTCGTCGGTTCCGAAATTGGAGTAACTGATCATAGCTATATGCGGTTCCTCGTTAAAGAACTTGACTGTGTGGGCGCTCAGCCGGGCCACATCAACGAGCACGTCCTCATCGGGATGGCGGTTGATGAGTGTGTCAGCCAAATAGAATGTACCCTTTTTGGTGTTGAGTATGTGCATAGTCCCGAAAGTTTTATAGCCCGGTTGTATGCCAATAACCTCCTTGGCCACCTTTATCGTGTTGGAATATTTAGTGTAGAGTCCGGTGATAAACGCATCGGCATCGCCATTTTCCACCATCGACATTCCGAAATAGTTGCGCTCATACATTTTGTCGTAAGCCTCTTCGAAAGTATATCCCTGCCGGGCCCTCTTCTCGGCAAGATGTTTGGCAAAGGTAGCTCTGCGTCCTTGTTCTTGGTCGGCACGCATGTCCACAATCTCAATTCCGTCGAGATTGAGTTTCAGACGATTGGCGATGCGTGTCAACCGGTCGGGATTGCCAAGCAAGATGGGGAAACAAATGCCTTCCGCTTTTGCCTGCACGGCCGCTTTCATCGTTGTGGGGTGTCCTCCTTCAGCAAAGACAACCCGCTGGGGGTGCATTCGTGCCGTATCGTGGAGTTTGCGGGTGAATTTCGTTTCTTGCCCAAGCAGTTGCCGCAAACTTTGTTTGTAGTCCTCCCAGTCTGTGATTTCATGCCGAGCCACCCCGCTTTCGATGGCGGCTTTGGCTACAGCGGCACTTACTTCGGTGATGAGTCGCGGATCTACGGGTTTGGGAATGAAGTATTTTGGCCCGAAAGTGAGCTCATTGACACGGTAAACCTCATTTACAATGTCAGGAACCGGCTGTTTGGCCAAATCGGCAATCGCCCTGACAGCTGCCATTTTCATCTCTTCGTTGATGGCCGTAGCGTGTACATCCAGTGCCCCACGGAAGATGTAAGGGAATCCGATGACATTGTTGATTTGGTTGGGGTAGTCGCTTCGGCCGGTTGACATCAGCACATCTGGACGACTCTCCATAGCGTCTTCGTAGGAGATTTCGGGAACGGGATTGGCCAGCGCAAACACGATGGGATTGTCGCTCATGGAGCGGATCATGTCTTGGGAGAGCACATTGCCCTTTGATAACCCGACAAAAACGTCGGCCCCCTTGATGGCTTCTTCAAGTGTATGTACATCCCGACGGTCTGTGGCAAACTGTTTTTTCTGTTCATTCAGATTGGCCCTGTCACTCGTGATTACGCCTTTCGAGTCGAGCATTACAATATTTTCCCGCTTGGCACCGAGTGCGCAATAGAGTTTGGTGCAGCTGATGGCAGCCGCTCCGGCACCGTTGACCACGATTCTCACCTTGTCAATGTCCTTCCCGGCCACTTCAAGGGCGTTTTTCAGACCGGCTGCTGAAATAATGGCAGTCCCGTGTTGGTCGTCGTGCATCACCGGGATGTCGAGGGTCTTCTTCAACCGCTCTTCTATGTAGAAACATTCCGGAGCCTTGATGTCTTCCAAGTTGATCCCGCCAAACGAGGGAGCTATCTTCTCTACAGCTTCGCAAAATTTTTCAGGATCTTTCTCGTCTACTTCGATGTCAAAAACATCAATGCCTCCATATATCTTGAAAAGTAAGCCCTTGCCTTCCATAACCGGCTTGCCGCTCATGGCACCAATATCCCCCAGGCCAAGGACGGCTGTGCCATTGCTGATGACAGCAACCAAATTTCCCTTGTCAGTATATTTGTATACATCATCGGGGTTGTTCTGTATCTCAAGGCAGGGATACGCCACACCCGGTGAGTAGGCCAAACTCAAGTCTGTCTGGGTGCGATAAGGCTTGGTAGGCTTCACTTCAATTTTTCCCGGTCGCCCGTTCTGGTGATATTGGAGGGCGGCTTCTTTAGAAATCTTTACCATATTACTTTGTATTTATAATTAAAAGTCCCTCAAAACTTTTCATTGGTAGCACTTAGATGTGTTTGGGTTGCACAAATGACGCTCCTTTGCGCAAAGGTAAGAAAAAACCAAATAAAACGTGCGAGTTTTTATTCTTTTTTTGTAACTTTGTGACGAAAACGTTTTCCGATAAAGATTATGAATGTATCTTCTCCATATAGAACAGAAGTAAAGAATAAGATTTTGAAGATCTCCATGAAGCAATTTCTTTCTAAAGGAGTGAAGGCGGTAAAGATGGATGATATAGCCATGTCGCTTTCCATTTCCAAGCGCACACTCTATGAGATTTTTGCCGATAAGGAAGATCTTCTTTATGCCTGTATCAAGAAACATGAAGATGACCACGATGAGTGGATGGAGCGTTTTGACGATGGCACACACACTGTGATTGACATTATAGTGGAATACTATCAAGTGAAAGTGGAATTCTCCAGGACGATCAATCCCACTTTCTTCATGGAGTTGCACAAGTTCTCAAAAGTTGTCGGCTATCTTCAGAACAGGCATGAGAAACGAGAGAAAGAGGCGGCAGTCTTTTTCAAACGGGGAATAGAGGAAGGGTATTTCCGTAAGGACATCAACTATAAGTTGGCTTCGCGTATCGGTGACATGTCAATGCACAGCTTCATGGAGAAGCAGCTTTATCAGGAATTCGGTGTGGAGGAAATATTCCGCAGTTTTATCTTCGTTTTTATAAGAGGTTTCTGTACGCAAAAGGGGATCAAACTATTGGACAGCCGTCTAAAGACTCTTGTGTAGCATTCTCACAAGGATGGGGCGACAATTTTCAGTCGCGGTACCACCAACTGAGTATTTTGTTAACCCAAGAAATCGTGAATCTGAACCATCGGTAGGTGCCGACCGGCTTCCCGCCGAAACTTAAAATAAACTCTCTGAACGCATTTCTTTTCCACGGTAGCCCTACATCCATAAAATACATGTGCGCATAATTGTGTGCATGGGCATACCGGAGGGCATACCATACAGTCATGGTGTTAGGATGGAGAGAATGGTAGGTCTTGCGCTTGGATGCTAAATACCACAAATAGGCATTGCCTTCGGAAAACACGCACACGCTTCCCCCTATGATCTTGTTTTTATATAGTGTGACAAGAATTGTCGCCCGCTTGTTTTTGTAAAGTTCAACAAACTGTTTTTCGGGCGGAATCAACCGGCGCAGCTTAAGCCGGTAGAATCCTTTGAGAAGTCTGTAAAACCGGCATCCTTCATCTATTGAAGCGACTTCCCGGGTAATGATTCCGTTGGCATAACTTTTGGCTATCCTGTCTTTCAATTTGACATCAATCCGCTCCTCCGGAGATTTGCTGTGCAGCGAATTGTGTATCTCCTGCCAATGTAGTGGAAAATATCCGTAACGGCGAAACTCCCTATAACCGAACATTTTACGACTAATGTCGGAAACCTCCACGAAAAAACACAGACTGTGTACAAGTCTTCGGGTCAGTGCCTTGAGCATGAGTCCGAACAGTTCTTCTTGAGGGACAGTCCCATAGTCTTCTTGTGCGGGCGCATCTTTATCCGTATCGTGGTATACTCCTTCACCATAGATTCGCCCTTGTTTGAGCAGAACAAAAGGCAGCCAAATGATGCGGCGTCTGACAACAGCTAACAGATGGGCTATAGGCCGGCCGTCTTTCATGGCAACGGCCATAAAAGGTGAACTGCCGGGTACTTGCTCCGTTATACGAAACAATTCGGCACTGTGGAAAAAGTTCTCCTCGTTGAGCGGGGGGAGCAATTCGCTTTTCCGGATAATCTCGATGGTGATGCCTTCCATTATGAAGGCAAATATATAAAGAAATGTTGAAAGGTAAAAAGAAAAGCGTAAATTATTGCTGAAAATAGACGAAAGAGCTGTTTATAAACTGTTTTTTTATTACCTTTGCCGGCATGAAAGTTTGTTTGATAGGAGCCGGTCGTCTTGCCACTAATTTAGGGAAGGCGCTGGTGAGAGGCGGACACACGATTACACAAGTGTATAGTCGGACAAAAGAATCGGCCGGCAAACTCGCGACCTTAGTCGGCGGAGAGTTTGTCGATAATATTGGTGAGATTGACAATCGGGCAGACATCTATATTTTTGCCATTAAAGATGATGCGCTTAGAGAGTTAGTGCCACAAGTGGGTCGGAATATCAAGGAAAAGGTGTTTTGCCATACGGCGGGTTCGATGCCGTTGGACATATTTCAAGAGACAGTTTGCCACTATGGAGTCTTTTATCCATTGCAAACCTTCAGCAAAACTCGCGAAATGGATTTCTCAAATATTCCCTGTTTTCTGGAGACTAACGACCAAACGGCATATTCGATGCTCCACGCTTTGGCGAAGACCGTCTCCAATCGAATCTACGATTTGTCCTCGGAAGAACGAAAGTATCTACATCTTGCCGCGGTCTTTGCCTGTAATTTTGTTAACCATTGTTACAGCCTTTCCGGCGAAGTCCTCGCCGCCCACGGTCTGCCGTTTGACGTGATGCTTCCGCTTATCGAAGAAACGGCCCGCAAGGCTGGGGAAATGTCGCCTTTGGAGGCCCAGACCGGTCCGGCTGTGCGCTATGATGAGAATGTGATTAAGGCCCAGGCAGACCTTTTGAACCATGAGCCCTACCTGCAAGAGGTATATAGATTGTTAAGCAGTGGAATCTATCAATATGCACTTCAATATTCCAGACAATGATAAATTATGATTTAAACAAAATAAAGGCCGTGGTCTTTGATGTGGACGGGGTGCTTTCGTGCCAGACGATCACTTTGGCGGGGAGCGGCGAGCCGTTGCGCACCGTGAATATCAAAGACGGCTATGCCATTCAGCTGGCACAAAAGATGGGACTCCGTATTGCCATTATGACAGGGGGTAACACCGAGGCCGTGCGTATGCGCTACCGGCATCTTGGCGTGGAAGACATTTACATGGAGTGCGCGGTCAAGCTAAAGTCTTATGAAGATTTCCTTTCGCGTTATGGGTTAAATGACGAGGAGGTTATCTATTGCGGAGATGACATTCCCGACTACGAAGTCATGAACCGCTGTGGTTGTTCATGTTGCCCGTCGGATGCCGCTTCCGAGATAAAGGAAATTAGCAATTATGTGTCTACCTTCCGTGGAGGAGAAGGGTTTGGGCGGGATGTACTCGAACAAGTTCTTCGTACACAAGGACTATGGATGGCAGATAAAAAAGCTTTTGGATGGTAAAAATGAAGGAACAGTTAAAGAAAATAATCTTAGCAAGTGGCAGCCCCCGGCGGCGTGAGCTGCTTGCCGGTCTCGGTATGCCTTTCGAGGTGGTTGTTCTTCCCGATGTGGATGAGAGCTACCCCGATACTGTCAAGGCTGACGATGTGCCCGAATATCTTGCGCAAAAAAAGGCCGAAGCATATACCTCCTTACTGACAGAAGACGGCAAACTTGTCATTACGGCAGACACCGTCGTGATTTTGGACGGACGGATATTCGGCAAACCCCAAAATGCAGAGGAAGCTATACAGATGCTGAGAACATTAAGTGGGAAGACACACCATGTGATAACGGGCGTGTGCTTGATGACACGTGGGCAGAAACATCATTTCTCGGTGCGCACGGAGGTCACTTTCAAGGTGCTTGCCGAATGTGAGATAGACTATTATATAGACACCTATCGACCTTTCGACAAGGCGGGAGCGTATGGCATTCAAGAATGGATTGGGTATATCGGATGTACAGGGTTAAAAGGCAGCTATTATAATGTTATGGGACTGCCTGTACAGCGCATCTATGAAGAGCTGGAAAAGATGGTGGAATGGACGATGCCTACGTCAAATTGACATACACAAACTCTTGGCTTTGACAAAGCGTGGGATGCCTTCTTTTAGATCGGACCGCTTGTTGGGTCCTCATCGAAAATGTTGCTTGTTTCCTTTAGCTCGTCTTCGTCAAACCAAATGGAAAGTTTTGATTTGGCTTTTTCCTTGACATCGTCAGATACCTCACCCCATATCTTGTGGAGAACGTAGAGGAGCACTGCCAGATCATCACCCAAGCCGGCTATGGGAATTGCATCCGGAACTACATCCAACGGGCTGATGAGATAGCCTAATGCACCAATGATAATGGCTTTATCCTTCACGGAGACTTTGTCGCTTTCGAGGGTGTAATAGAGAATCAAGGCCACGTAGACCAATTTGATGCCTGCACGTTTTGCGATGCGTGAGATCTTCTCAATAAAGCCATTGTTTGAGAATCTGTCGCGATAAGACATAAAATCCGGTAATTGCATATCCATTATTGTTTGATTAAAAGGTTTTAACCATGTTGTTCTTTGAAAAGTAGTACAGCATTTATGTAACTTTCCATCTTTGGACGGGCGTGTCTGTGCAGACGCACTTGCTTGAACATGTTTTTCAATGAAGTTACAAACAGGGCAAGCAACACCCCGATACCGATACACAATAAAAGTGTCCAGCTGCCCCACGGATAGCTTTCTTCCGGAAAAGCCGATAGAATGATAACAGGCAACACAATGAGTATGCCGGCTATTGTGTAATTAGTACGCTTCGAACCGCCCCCGTCGAGGATAGCTTGTTTGTCGAAAAGATAGTCCGAGAGTTCTTCTTGCGTGATACCATAGGCGTCAAGTTTAGGAAAACCGGGGGCATCCTTGTATTCTTCGATAGCCCCCGTCACCAAATGCTCGAAATCGTCAAGCAGATTTCTTTGTTCTACATATTTCATACTCTTTCAACGTTTGAGGAGTTGTAATATTATAGATTTGTAGGTTTTTAACATGTAGGCTTACAATGTAGCGGCAAACAGGCTGTTAAAACTCGTCTTATTCGCGGTTTGAGTTTATAAACATAGTTAAAGTTGGCATAATGTTTGCAACAACCAAGAAATAATTGTACTTTAGTAGAATGAAAAGAAAGGATATATAAATATGACAAGTCAATTTTCACCTAAGGTTTCCCAAATACTGGCGTTCAGCAGGGAAGAGGCTACACGCTTGGCGAGTTCAAGCGTTGGCCCCGAACATCTGATGCTTGGCTTGATGAGAGAAAGGAAGGGCACTGTACTTAACTTACTCATTTCGTTGGATATTGAATTGGGCAATATAAAGGCAGCTTTGGAAGAGCATGTGAGAAGCCAAGAACAGAAAGAACCTGTCAACACGATGGAACCGATTCTCAATGAAAAGGCGAGTAATATCCTGCGCCTTGCCGTGTTGGAGGCACGCATCCTTCACTCGACGATGGTCGAAGCGGAGCACATCCTTTTTGCCATCCTGCACGACCAGTCGGGGAATGGGGCTAAAGATGTACTTGAAGAATATAACGTGCAGTATGACACCATATTGCATACTTATCAAGCTATCACTAGAAAGCCCATAGCTGATGGCTTACACATGGCCGATGAAGAAGAGGAAGACGGAGAACCAATGCTTTCTCGTGATAAAGACGGACAACGGGCGACAGCCACTGCGACTGGCCAGGCCGGGGGCGGGAAGACCCCTGTGCTTGACAATTTCTCGACCGATTTGACACGGGCTGCAGCTGAAGGAAAACTTGATCCTGTCGTAGGGCGTGAAAAAGAGATTCAGAGGGTGTCGGAAATCTTAGGCCGTCGCAAGAAAAACAATCCAATATTGATAGGTGAACCGGGAGTAGGAAAAAGTGCCATTGTAGAAGGACTTGCCCAACTCATTGTGAAGCGCCATACATCGCCTGTCCTTTTCAACAAGAGGGTTGTGAGTCTTGATATGACCGGCATCGTGGCCGGTACGAAATATCGTGGTCAATTTGAAGAGCGTATCAAGTCGCTCATCAAGGAGTTGGAACAGAATGATGATATCATTGTCTTCATTGATGAGATACATACCATTATCGGAGCAGGAAACACCTCCGGTTCTATGGATGCAGCTAATATCCTGAAACCGGCTTTGGCTCGTGGTACCATACAGTGTATTGGGGCCACAACGCTTGATGAATACCGCAACTCGATAGAAAAGGATGGTGCTTTGGAACGACGATTCCAAAAGGTTATCGTTGAGGCTACGACTGCTCACGAAACCCTGCAGATACTTCAGAATATCAAAGACCGGTATGAACATCACCATCATGTGGCATACTCAGACGAGGCTCTTGAGGCATGTGTCAAACTGGCAGATCGGTATATTACCGACCGAGCTTTTCCCGACAAAGCCATTGATGTGATGGATGAGGTGGGGGCAAGAGTCCATCTGCAACATGCTACGGTACCTGCTGAGATCACGGACAAAGAAAAGGAAATCAGCGATGTGAAAGAGAAGAAGCAACATGCTGTGTGCAGTCAGAACTTTGAGTTGGCTGCAAGTTATCGTGACCGACAGACCGAACTTGAAAAGGAATTGCGTCAGCTGCAGAACGATTGGCAACGGGGAGACAATGGACAGCGTGAGGAGGTTACGGAAAATATGGTGGCGGATGTTGTTTCCGTAATGACCGGTGTGCCCGTGCAGCGCATTGCCGAGGGAGAAGGCGTGAGGCTGAAACACATGGCCGAAAGCCTGAAAAACAATGTCATAGCCCAAGATGCTGCCATTGACAAGATGGTGAAGGCCATCCAACGCAACAGAGTGGGCCTGAAAGACCCCAACCATCCTATTGGAGTATTCATGTTTCTTGGGCCTACCGGCGTGGGTAAGACCTATCTGGCCAAAAAGCTTGCAGAAGACATGTTCGGTTCTAGTGACGCCCTTATCCGTATTGACATGAGTGAATACACGGAATCGTTTAACACCTCACGCCTCATAGGTGCCCCTCCGGGATATGTCGGCTATGAAGAGGGCGGACAATTGACGGAGCGTGTGCGCAGAAAACCTTACTCCATCGTTTTGCTGGATGAGATAGAAAAGGCTCATGGCAACGTATTCAATCTGCTTTTACAGGTTCTTGATGAAGGGCGGTTGACCGATGGGAACGGACGATTGATCGATTTCAGAAATACGGTAATCATCATGACTTCCAATGCCGGAACCCGCCAACTCAAGGAGTTTGGGCGTGGTATCGGTTTTGCGGCCGGAGGCACATTGGGATTAAGCTTGAATGAAGCAGACAAGCAATATGCCCGTTCCATCATTCAAAAGAGTCTGAGCAGGCAGTTCTCTCCCGAATTTCTTAATCGTCTTGACGAAATTATCACGTTTGACCAATTGGATTTGGACGCTATCAAAAAGATTGTCGAACTGGAGTTACGAGGATTATACAAGCGCGTGGAAGCCTTAGGCTACCAGCTCCAAATCAGTGATAAGGCCAAGGAGTTTGTGGCAACCAAAGGCTACGATGTTCAGTTTGGGGCGCGTCCGTTGAAACGTGCCATCCAGACTTATATTGAAGACGGAGTATGTGAACGTCTGTTGAGCGGAGAACTTCAACCGGGTAGCATGATTTCTGTTGACAAGGATTCTGACAAAGATGAATTGACATTCAAATAAAGTAACGGAAAAATTTGCGAGTTCAAAAAAATATATTACCTTTGCACTCGCATTTGCCGATATGGCTCAGTTGGTAGAGCAACGCATTCGTAATGCGTAGGTCCCGGGTTCGAGTCCCGGTATCGGCTCAAGCAAAGAACGTTTTATTCTTGCGGCAATAGCTCAGTTGGTAGAGCGTCGGCTTCCCAAGCCGAAGGTCACGGGTTCGACCCCCGCTTGCCGCTCAATTATTTTCCCCATCCGCTTATTTTTTTTCGCAAGTCTCCATGAATGGAAGCGTATTTATGGAACTGTGTTGGACCTATATGCCCCTTTCTCTGTCAAATAATATTACTGTGTGTTGAACGATTCAACAATAGTTGGTCAAATAATAGAACCTTTATGAAGCGTGAATACACAGATATAAACTTTTTGGTGCCTCCATTCCCATACCGCACCTGCACGTATGTACTTCCCTCAAGTCTTTGCATTTTCCATTCCGTTATTGGCTTCCTGTATGGTGTCCCATCTGAATTTTATCCTTATTTTCTGTACAACTTCACACGCAAGCTTCTGGATATAAGTTTTTTGCAAAGTAAACCTTCTGTTTTGTAAAGTGTATTTTGCAAACCTCGTGTTTTTTTCAATAATAATTTGAAATGTTTGCGAATTAATTATTAACTTTGCACACGCATTGACAGATAGCTTCTGTCTTGGCGAGCAATATTTAAATAACGTTATAGATCTTTTATGTATTATTTGTTTATCACCGTTTTGTTAACGGCTGTCGTCTTGGTAGTTGCGGCCTATGCCATCGCCAAGTTGATAGGGCCCCGTTCCTACAATCCGGTTAAAGGAGAACCATTTGAGTGTGGTGTGCCTACCCGCGGCTCTTCCTGGCTGCCTGTACATATCGGCTACTACCTCTTCGCTATCCTTTTCCTGATGTTCGACATAGAGACCGTGTTTCTCTATCCATGGGCAGTCGTTGTTAAGCAGTTTGGAGTCATGGCTCTCTTGAGCATTGGCTTTTTCCTGTTGGTATTGGTATTTGGGCTGGCCTATGCCTGGCGGAAAGGAGCATTGGAATGGAAGTAAGAAAGCCTAAAATCAAAGCTGTCCCTTACGATGATTGGAAAGACAATGGCACCCTTGAGAAAATGGCCGATGAGCTTAATGAGGGTGGTGTGAACCTTGTGCTTGGCAATCTTGACCAGTTGATCAACTGGGGGCGTAGCAATTCTCTTTGGTCACTCACTTTTGCCACTTCTTGTTGTGGCATTGAGTTTATGGCTACGGGATGTGCCCGTTACGACTTTTCTCGTTTTGGTTTTGAGGTGACTCGCAACTCACCTCGCCAAGCCGACTTAATTATGTGTGCCGGCACTATCACCAACAAGATGGCCCCGGCTCTCAAGCGGCTTTACGACGAGATGGCCGAACCCAAATATGTTGTAGCTGTCGGTGGTTGTGCCGTTTCCGGCGGCCCGTTCAAGAGCAGCTACCATGTTGTTCGAGGCATTGACGAGATAATCCCTGTAGATGTTTATATCCCCGGATGCCCACCACGTCCCGAAGCTATCATGTATGGCATGATGCAGTTGCAGCGTAAGGTGAAGGTCGAGAAATTTTTCGGTGGAGCCAACCATAAGCAGAATGCAGAAGAACGCCTGTTGGGCAAGAGCAACGAGGAGTTGACGTTTGAGAACAAACTGGGCATTTCCGTAGAAGAGGTGCGCAAGGCACGTGCCGAAGAGTGGGGGACTGCGGCTGCCCCGGCCCCTGCCC